>Ga0213861_10002688_pt1 | contig 15074 bp, 16 predicted proteins | sample PICome_4_FD_160110 | JGI IMG/M metagenome (GOLD analysis project Ga0213861, IMG submission 160110) | Coastal seawater microbial communities near Pivers Island, North Carolina, United States - PICO131 | ecosystem: Environmental > Aquatic > Marine > Coastal | place: USA: North Carolina... | reverse complement strand
CTGTGTAAGTCATATTCATTGCTAAATACAAACCATTAAAAGGACTAGGCAAAAAATCAAATTCTTGTTGATAGGTCATTTCTAGGCCCTTAATATCTGATTCTTCTGCATTGATGTAAGTTTTTACGCCATCATTAAAATTAACACCATTGATGGTTGCTGTTTTTTGATAGGTTGGGTAAATAGCATTTTCGATTTGCTTTAGGAATACTCCAATACTGAAGAAAAATAGTTCATCGCCATAATACTCATATGAAAGATCAAAATTATTAGCCTCATATGGTTCTAAGTCTGGATTACCATAAGAGCCTTTGATGTCATCAGCATCAATCTCAACCTCAGCAACTGGTGCTGCATTGGAAAACTTAGGTCTAGACAAGGCTCTCCATATAGCACCTCGAATAAGCTGATTATCTGAGAGGAAATACTTAACAGTTAAATTAGGTGATACAAATGTGTAGTCATTTGAGCCATAAGTTGGAGTTTTACCAGAGTCATAGGCCGAAGCTTCAAAATCTGTGTCCTCAACTCTAATACCGGCTATGATTAAAGCATTTTCAGCTTCTATGGTCGTCATGGCATAGATAGATAAAACATCTTCCTGAGCAGTAAAATCTGAAACAAACAATTCCTGAGAATCTAGAGTCATAGAAGAAAGCTGAGATTTTAATTTATCGGTAGCGGCGGCTGAAGCGTGAGTGGCAAAGGTTTGCCCAGCAAATGGCCATGCAATAGAGACAGGATCAAAATCAGCCAGTGTTTTTCCATCCCATTCGTAAAAATCTAAATTCTTATCATTAATAACTTCACGGGACCTATATTTAAATCCAAACTTTATTGTGGAAGGTAGATCACCAAAGTAAGAGTCTTTTTGAAAATCAATCTGAAAAGCCAACTCTTCATCCTCTATTGTAGAACGCTCAATTTCTAATTCTTTAAAATTAAGGTTAGAAGGATCATATAACTCTCTGTATTCTTGATAAACATTAAGAAAAGGTTTCTGTGGATTGCTGAAATTATACTGACCAAGAGGAGTGTTTTTATCTATATTCTTAAGATTTAGGCAGCCTTCATCTTTTCCAGCTCTTAAGTAACATCTAAAAGTAACATCTGCATTATTCGTATCATCCTGTTCTGCGAATGAATGACTGAGCTGAAAGGATGTATCCCATTTTCCAATAATCGTATCACCACCAAAATTGATTGCTTGGATCGTTCTAATCTCTTCGCGCACTCTACTTTCAGCATCATGACGAATTCTAGATGTTTCCATGAGTGTGCCTGTGGTAATACCGGTTTGTGTAATTTTTCCATACTCATCTTTCCAACGTAGCTCATCTTCTACATACTCATTCCAAAATGCTTTTAAATATAGGGTAGTTTCATCATTTACAAGAAAATCAATATCATAGGTCAGGCCATATCGCTCTCTAGTTAAATCGTAATAACGCATTTCCCAATCATCATTCATTTCTTTAAAACCAGCAGAGTTTGTTTCCCACCCATACCCTGTTTCATTGTTATAAGAAACAATATCCTTACTTGCAAAAGTTATACCTATAACATGAGCAGATTTATCAGATATTTTTCCACCGTAGGTCAATGCCATCTTGGGGCTATCTACATTTCCAGAATTTTCATTATATGAATTATCAAATTTTAACTTAAAGAGTGTTTTATCTAAGCTACTTGGATTTTTAGTATTGAATTCAATTCTTCCTCCGATAGAGTCAGCATCTTGATCTGGAGTCAAACTTTTTGAAATAACAATATTATCCAAAAGTTCGGTAGGTACGCCATCCAACATAACACTTCTATTGCCCTCAGGAGCAGTTAATGTTGCACCATTTATGGCTATTGTATTTAAATCTGAACTTAAACCTCTTATCGAAACATATCTACCTTCTCCTTGATCATTTTCTACAGAGATTCCAGATACTCTTCTAACAGCTTCTGCTGCAGTAGTATCAGGGAACTCCCCTAATGCATCTGAGTCAATAACAGAAATGATCTTATTGGATGAACGTTGTTTATCTATTGCGCTAATTAAACTAGCTTTAGTCCCTACAACAATAACTTCTTCATAATTTTCATTGTCTTGCGCATTAACATTAATTAAAAAAAATAAACAAAGTGTAAAAAAATATTTCATAAAAAATCTCCTTTAAATTAGTTAGCTAATTTAGGATTTTTTTATGAACCTGCTGTTAAGGTGATGTAAAAGCTTGATGCAAATTAAGTTAAAAAGTAATTACGCTTAATTTGCAATATTGTTTCAACTAAATGAATAAAAATTACATGAATGTGAAGAAAATGAAAACTCAATTTAACAAGCTTATTTAATATCAAAAAGAAATTAAAACTTATATTCAAGTCCTACTGAAAAAATATTTTTATTTTTTTCTTTATTGGGTGAATCAATCCTTGATAAAAAAGTAAATAATTTAAAACTCTTATCTATTTTATGATCATAGCCAATAGTTAAATGTTTACCTGCCTCTATTTTCATGCTGGATGAGGCATACTGAAATTTAACTACGCCTTTGGGATTTATTTTTCTGCTGTAACTATATACTCTGCCTTTCTTTTTTAAGCCGGTTGAAAGTTTTTTACTCTCTTGAAAAATAATTCCAAGCTTCGATTTTGATAGGGGAATTAAAAATGAAGCCCTTGATGAATCGTAACCTTTCATCATCTTATCAACAGAAAATGCAGCATCAAAAAGATCGCCTGCGTAGTGAACCGAATAAGACTCATAATCAGATTCATTTCCTTTCGGGCTCTTAATTTTGTTTAATGTAAGAGAGACAGAATCTAGAAATTTTGGAGAAGTATAGCCAGCAAAATCTTTTAACCTATTTTCACCATGAAGAATATTTTTAATATCTGGAGCCAGGTCATTAAAAAGATCTACTTTTAGCTGAGATTTTTTAAAAGCTGTATCATGCGTACCAGCAAAAACAGTCCCAAGTTTAGTCTTTAAACCTAAAAAAGTATTTCGTTGCTTAAAAGTTCCTTCTTCACCTCGTGCTTTTCCATCAACAACATCAAACTCATATTCAATTTGATAAATTACGTTAATGTTTGATTCCTTGAGGCGTAATAAGTCTCCTTTAATACCTATTTTTGAGGCATTATTTTCAAGATCAAACTTCTCAGTATTCGTTGTATTAGATATATGCTTTGAATCAAAGCCTATTTTTCCATAAAGATCTATGCTTGCATTAATATTTGCACTAATAGCAAATAGAAATACAACAAAAAAATTACTTAAGTAATATTTTTTTGGCATAAATCTATACCCCAAAAATAATTCTTAATAGCACGTAGAATAAAACAGTAAAGGCAGCTCCTGCAGGGATTGTTACAAGCCATGAAGCTATAATTCTTTTGATTGATGCAAAATCAAGATGCTCCGCTCCTTTAGCCAAACCAACACCTATAACTCCACCAACTAAAGTGTGGGTTGTTGAGATTGGGAAGCCTAAATAAGATGCAGCTACCACTGTTGATGCCGTTGCCATTTCTGCTGAAAATCCAAGGCTGGGTGTTAATGCAGTAATTTTCCTGCCTACAGTTTTGATAACTCTTGATCCAAGGGTAGCCAGACCGAAAACTATACCAATAGCACCAACAAATAAAACCCAGGGACTGATTGCTGCTTTAGAACCAATTTCGCCAGTATCAACAACACTAACAATAGCAGCCAATGGACCAATTGCATTAGCAACATCATTGGAGCCATGAGCAAATGCCATGGCGCTTGCAGATACAATCATTAGCAATCCAAATGCAAATTCAATGCCGCCTTCTCTCATAATTTGTTCTTTATTATTTCTTAAGAAAAAAGCTGTTGCCAGTCCAACTAGCGTGCTGAATATAGCAATAAAGAAATATACTTCATTATCGCTAAACTCTATTCCCACATGCTTCAAACCCTTCCTTGCTGTGACCAAGGAAATTACCGCGGCAACAAGAAAGCTATAAAAAGGTATGTATTTGATTGCTGCTTCACCAGGGTTTGATCTATCTAAAATAAGTTTTTTAGCAGAAATATATAGACCAAATGCCAATGTTGCAGAAAATAACGGAGAAGTTACCCAGCTCATAGCTATATTGCCTACTTTCGACCATGAAACGGCATCAACACCTTTAGTGATTAAAACAAAACCAATGATTGAACCAACAATAGTATGGGTGGTTGAAACAGGCCATCCTCTCAAGCTAGCAACGTATAACCATGTGCCTCCTGCCAGGAGCGCAGATAACATTCCAATGACAAAAATATTCGTTTCATCAACATATAATTGAGGATCTACAATACCCTTCCTAATTGTTGATGTTACTTCGCCACCAGCAAGAAAAGCACCTAAAAACTCAAATATTGCTGCAATGATAATTGCTTGCTTAATTGTGATTGCTTTACTCCCAACTGAAGTACCCATGGAATTAGCAACATCATTTGCTCCAATGCCAAAAGCCATAAAAAAGCCGATGAAACCAGCTATAAGTAATATTGTATAAGGTTCTAAAAATAAGGTTTCCATATTAAACAGACTAAGTAATTAAATATGGTGTTAATTAAACTAGATTTATATGGAAACTAAATTTCATTTTTGTGACATTTCAATGAACCAAATGACGTCAAAATGACACCATTAACCCATCACAATGATTGGCGCTAATTTAAAAGGAATAATTTTTTAAGAGAAAAATATAACAGCGGATAAAACAACCCACATAGATAGAAATCCAAACATTTGCATTTCATTAAATTTGGATGTTTTTGGAAGCAAACCCTGCTGCTTAAGTACTTTTTTTGTATTCATAATTCTAGTTTCCTTTGTGACACATTAATGTCACACAAATGACACAATACACTAATTTATTGATAAGTGCTACATTTATTTGTTTTTTTTACAACAAATGTCGATAATAAGAAATCATGCAAAAACCCAAGCAAAAAAGAAGTATAGAGCGCATTAAGAAGATTTTAGATGCGTCAAATGATCTTTTGAATGAAGGCGGCATTGAATCTCTCACGATTGCAAAAATTTCTGAATTTGCAGATTTAAAACGTACCTCTACTTATAAATTCTTTGAAACTCCAGATGAAATCAAGCAGGCCTTAATTAAGAGATATATTCAGAATTGCAATAAACATCTTAAAAAAAATCTAACCAAAAATTCAGAGGGTGATTATTCAACATGTTTAAAGGAATGTGTTCTCTCGATCATTGAATTCTTTCAAGCTAATATAGGCGCACAAAAGCTAATCCTTGAAAACACTGTCTCCCCTCCTATCTTGAGTTCCGATCTGCATGAGATAGCAGAAACAATATTGCAACACATAGAACAATCTGTTGGGCTGCCAAATATGTTTAATAAATCAGGAGTCTTTTTGGTCGTGACTCAAATTATTGTCTCTATCCTCTCATTGAACACCAAAGAAAATTCAGGGCTTACGGATGTGGGACTTAATGAAGCAGTCCGCGCTGCTAATGCCTATCTTTTAAGTTGTATTGCAACACCCGCTTAAGGGCTGCCTGCGAAAATTACCTTAAGCAATTCTTCATCTATTTGTAGATTCAAGGAAGAGCGCCCTGAAAAAGTTGTTTCTTTGATTAACCATTGATTATCAATTTTTTGATACACATCATGATACTCACCCTGCAAGGTTGTGATTGATGAGGTGTCTGTATTTATTAAATTATAGGTAAGTGACCAATGACCTGATGCATGGGTGGCATCAATGATTTTAATAATTGGGTTGTGTGCATTATGAGATTCAAGCATGAAGTCATGGCATGCGGCCTCTTGAAAAACTTTTGCTAGATCATCTCTATTTGTAAAAGAGCCCACTGGCCCATAATCAATTTTGCAATCAGAGATAACAAAGGTTCCAATCATAGCTTGCACATCTTTTGCATCACAGGCATTAAGATATGTATGTTTTAAATGTTGGATAGCCAGAATATCCTCTAACTCTTGAACACGTTTTTCTAAATCACTACTCATCAGGATATATTAATACTTTTGTGATCTCATGATAAATTTTTTATTATTCTTAGATTCATCAATACAATCTCAAGATACAATAACTCTTAAATAAACTCTTTATAAATAAGGTCTATCAAATTTTATGCTCATTTCATTTGATCAAAAGGAATATCAAAAACTTAACGATAAATCCTATCAACTTGAAAAAAGAAGATTACAAATTGAACTGCTTAAACTGCAAGAAGATGTCATTAAAAACAAACGAAGAATTTGCATTGTTTTGGAAGGTAGAGACACTGCTGGCAAAAGCTCTGCCTATAAATTTTTTACTCAATACTTAATTCCAAAAAACTTTAAGTATGTGAATCTTGGCATCCCAACGAAATGGGAATCCTCACATTGGTTTCAACGCTGGAAAAAAGTAATTCCCAAAAAAGGCGAGATCGCCTTTTTAGATAGATCTTGGTATACCCGAGCTTTAACAGAGCCAGTAATGGGCTATTGCAGCGAGAAGCAATATAGAGATTTTATGAATCGAGTGATCCCATGGGAGAAAAACCTTATTGATGAGGGCGTTGAGATAATTAAATTTTATTTCTCACTATCACAGGATCAACAGAAAAGACGAATGAAAGCTCGCAAGCATTCTGAACTGAAGTATTGGAAACTCTCCCCCAATGATGAGCGCATCGTCACGAAATGGGATGCTTTTACACTTTATAAAGAACAAATGTTTGAGAAGACTTCTCCTGATTTCTCTCCATGGATTGCAATTAACGCAAATAATAAAATGATCGCGCGCTTAACCGCATTAAGATTCCTGCTGAACCAAACAGATTACGAGGAGAAAAAACTTCTCAAACCTCTGACTTGGTCCAAAAATATTAATAACTATAAAGTTTTGTTAGAAGGTGTTGAGTTCAATAATTTGGACTATGAGCAATATAGGGTTTTAAGCAAATACATGGATGATGAGTAAATGAAAATTGCATCCATTGACATTGGGACCAATGCCATCAAATCTAAAATATTTAAAACTACTCCTGCATCAATTGAATTCATTAAAGGAATTAGATCTCCCATAAGACTAGGAAGTGATGTTTTCAATGACGGAAATCTTAGTGAAGGTAAGCTAGATCAAGTCATTGAAACCATTCGTGAATATGAGGAAGTATTTAAAGAAAATTCCATCAGCCATTATGAGATAGTTGCCACATCAGCTTTCAGAGACACCGCTAACTCCGAAGATGCCAGACGTTACATTGAAACAGCAATCAATCACCCCTTAAGAGTGATATCTGGATTAGAAGAGGCAAAGTTAATTAGATTTCACCCAAAAAGTAATACAGGTAAAAATAAAATTTTTGTAGATTTAGGAGGTGGAAGCACTGAATTCTTTATACGCAATGAAGAAGAGACAGTCATTCGTTCTTTTCAGCTTGGAGCTGTTCGGAATATGCTCAAGAAAGATGAAAAAGAAGAATGGCAACGCCTAGAAGAATGGCTTCAATCAATCAAGTCAAAGAAGAGATTAATCGGTATCGGAGGCAATATTAGATCCTTTCTAAATTCTCAAGGATCAAAAGAGATGTCACTTAATGAATTTGTAAAAAAATCTGAAAGACTGTCAAAACTTGATACTGAAGAAAAAATAAAAAAATATAAATTTTCGCCAGATAGAGCTGACGTTATTGATCATGCGTTACAAATTTTTAAATTTATTGCAGAGCAATTAGAGATTCAAACAATCACATCTACTAAATGGGGAATTTCAGATTCAATCGCTATCAAGTTATTCCACGAACTATATTCGAGCAAAGTTACTATTTCATAAATTTCTATAAACGGAAATAATTTCATATCCGTTTTCTGAAAATTCAACATCAATTGTGTCAATTAATATACTGGGATGACTGGCAATGTTTTCTAAAAATTGAGCGCTATCTTCAATGCTTTGCTGAGTGAAAGAGAAGAACTTTTTGTCATTGTCTTCATATATTTTAAAATTAGACATTTTGCTTAATTGCGCTTGAGTGATTACAAAATCTTCAACAGAGGATGTCTGCTTAATAAATTGTTGAGTATTTTGGTAAGTTAAAGCAGTATTAGCTTTCTCAAACACATAGTAAAAATCATTTTTTGATTTCTCCAGAGCTTTGCTTTGATAAGCAATAGAGCTATATGCTTTATTAAAATATGCACCTAATAACACTAGTATAAAAACCGCAAGAACTATTAGAAGCAAGAATCTCTCTCTTCGCTCACGAGCATTCCAAAATTCTGCCAGCACACTAAGTTTCATATTGCACCAGTAAGCTACCAAAGAAACCATCATCTTTTTCTATCAGATCAGACTCTATAAAATTAAGATCTTCTGATTTCAATATTTGCTTTAATAAATTTAATTTGAAGAGTGGCAGCCCCTCTAAATGAATGTTAATTTCTTGCTCTTTAAGATTAATGGCAATCCTTTGAATTGATTCATCCCTGAATGCATCCAAGTATTTCAACACACTCAGATCTTGCTTGGAAATATTTTTTTGCTTGGGTATATTTCTTGTTAAATCGTCAATCTGAGCCCGCGCATTAACCAATCTTTTAAAATTTGGATTGAGTTGTTCAAAGATTTTTTCAGTGCTTTGTTTATAAGTATTTACCGATGAGTTTAAATTGTAGGAAATGACTAATGGTGCTATCAAAAATATGAGTGCTGAGATATTAAAAGCCCAGAATTCAAAAAAATTAAATTTTAGTTTCTGTTTAACATATTGAAATGAGAGTTTTCTTTTAAAGAAATTGACATTACTAAACTTAAGGCTATTTATAAAATTAATATGAATATCAGAAAGTTGTATTTTGTTGAAATTTAAATCTTTGAATTTATTTAAAAATACTGGCTCTGACTCACCTAAAACTTGTAATGTTTTTAAATCCAAGCCATCAGATACCAAAATTTGCAGATAATCTTCTAGCAAATCATTAGGGCCACTAAATCCAGTCAAATCTTCAAATGAACAAATAAAACTATGCTCAGCAATATAAATAGAATTAATATCCTCTGGCAATAAAAAATGTTCAGGATAAACATAAACATCTCCGTCATAGTCATTAAAATGCTCAGCGATAGAATTATAGGTGCTGTAATTCATCCAAGATGCTAGATTTAAGCTGGGCTGAAAAAAGAATTTTAGATCTGAGATATTGCTGATGAGACCATCCTCAGACTCACTAAAAATATTTGCTTTTAAAATATCATCCTTTAATCCAATATCATTTTTTGTGGCCTTGAATCCAAACAATGCGGAAGGAAGCATGATGTAAAGATTATTACCAGGCAAGAGCCCTTCTTTCACATCTATTAAATTAAATTTCCTCACTTGATTTTTATTACCCTCGTCATACGTAAAAAGCCTAACAGTGGATAGGCTCAGGTCATCAAATTTAATAAGGTAATTAATCATGCACGTTAGAAAATAAAATCTCTATTCAAAACTTTTGCTGAATTAGATGTATCTAATATAACAAGACTATCAAGCTGATTGGAAAAAGTTTGATTGTATATCTTGGTAGAGATAAGAAAAGTTTTTGAGTTAATGCTGAGCACCTGTGATGGCCATGAGACTGATTGGCTGATTTTATTAGCAAATTCATTAGCAGAATCATAGCCATTTTCCGGAGTATCTAATATCTGACTTTCAATAAATTCTAAATTTTCTTCATCAAACAATGATGCTATCAAATTTATGTGACTATCATTTAATGTGTTGACATTAATTAACTGGTTTGAAAGCCCCGGTAAGACACATAAATTATTAGATATTTTCTTAAAACTAATTTGATCTAAAACAGGAAAGTTTTTGATTTCTGAGAGATTAGACAACAATCTTTTTGGAGTATATTGATTGATTGGAGATAAGGGTCCAATGTAAAAATAGTTTTCTGCACCGAAATTTAAGGGCTGATTATCAGGATCAACCCAGTCAATTAACTGATCAATAAATGATTCTATCTCTGGAGCGTCAAGACCTTTTAATCTTAATAACCGCTCTAACCATTCTCTGTTGTCTTTTTTAATTTGAATGCCATCACCAGTTTTAATAAAAATACTATTTAGGTTAAAACAATTAGAGGCATCGGAAACATCCGCTTGAATTGTGGTTAATTCATTTGAAAAGAAATAGCTCTGATTAAGAACTGGATCTTTGTTAATTAACTTTTCATTTGAAGAGATCATTTCTTTTTGGATAGACTTAATAGCCTGTTTCTCTGAGCTCAATAACAGCTGCAAGCTATGGTTCTTAAAATCTATATATAAATCTCGTTGGATTGAAAGAAAAAAATTTTTGCTGATTTGAATGCTGATAATAGACATGACCATCACAATTAATAATGTTGAAATCAGTACTACGCCTGGCTTATTCATAAACAGTATTGATGTTGGGATTTACTATCCATACAAATGACTCATCTTGAATATTGGTTATTGAAACTTTTATCAAACTAGGAATTTGTCTTTGCGTCATTGGCTCTTGGGGCCACGAATAAAACCATCGTGTTTTATCAGCAAATTCCAACCGAAAATTATCTATATCTTCAAATAAAATAGTTTCCATATACTCAAGGGGATTTGCAGGTGAGGCTGCATAAAATTGTCTTCTCACCAATGATTGATTTTCTAAAACATATTGAACCCTTACAAGATCTTTGGATGATATATCTTGAGTAATCGCTTTGGTTGTAAATGAAAAGCTATCAGTGTCAGCTCCACCGATAAAAGTAGCCTTTTCACTATCACCTCTAAAATTTATTAGAGGAACGTTTACGGCATTGATTAAATCTTCATTTAGGGTACTGGTCAGCAAATTAAATTCATAAATGTATTGAGATTTCCCTGATACTAAATCCCGTGATTGAATTGAAGATTTTAAAAAATTTGAGGTGATGACTGCTATCAGGCTCAAAATGACAATAGATATTAATACTTCAACCAAAGTAAAGCCTTTTTTGAAGTCCTTATTTTTTTTCAATGAAAACTCTCAGTTCATATAATGCTACTTGCTGATTTTTACTGACCAAAATTCTAATTTCATTCATCTGATCAGAGCCTTGACCTTGAATAATGCTTTCTGACCAAAAAAAAGTTTTTCCACCAAAATCTATTTGGCCATCTCTTTCATTGATTCCAATCATTGGTTCAAGCGTCTGGGCAAGCGCCAGTCTATTGTTTGCAATTTGTCTTGCATAGGCTCTTTCCTCTAGATCAAAAGCAGATATTGTAGTGGATGAAATAAATTGAAAGATAGAAGTGACTGCCAAGCCAAGAATTAGCAGAGCAGCACCAACCTCTAGAAGACTAAAGCCCTTTTGAAGCAACATAATTATTTCTATTGTCTATTACTTTGCCAAAGGCATCTATGGCAAGCACTCTTCCTGAGTTATCTTCATTAAAATGGATTTCGCCACCAGACGATTGACCAGATGGATAAAAAATTAAAAAAGGCAATTCAGTTTCATTTGAAAATAAAAGTGTCTGGCCCCTAGCATCTTTAAAAATAATTTTATTGCTTATATTTGGGTAGTACGAAGAATCAAAATTCTGAAGATGCCATTCATTTTTTTTTAAAGTGTAAATAGATTGAGTATTCTCTCCAATAAACCATGCAAGAGTTTTTTTAGTTAAGGCACTTTCTTCAGAGAGAAAGTTAAGAAATTCTTTATAGGGTTCTACTTGATCGGATTGGTATCTATCAAAAAAGGAGGTATTGGTAACAATGACGGTAGAAATAAGGCCCATTAAAATTAAAACAACTAAAAGCTCTAAAAGAGTAAAACCTGGTGATAAATTTAATTTTCTGAAATCCAATTACCTATATCAGCATCGTCTCCAAAGCCGCCCTCTAAACCGTCTGCACCAAGACTATAAATGTCATATTTTTTAGTTTTTTGGCCTGGTTGAATGTACAAATATTCTCGACCCCATGGATCTAAAGGAGTTGTATTAATATACCCATTCTCAGGATACAAGTAAGGACGTTTAAGCTCATTGTGGGGGCTAATTAATGCTTGAAGCCCTTGATCTGTTGAGGGGTATGATAGCTCATTAAATTTATATAACTCTAGCGCTTTCTCAATTTGAGAGAGATCTGCTCTCATCTTTTCAAGATTGGCTCTTTGCAAAAAAGGTGAGACATTAACGGCAACGATAGTAGCTAAAATACCTAATATGACTATCACGGCCATAAGCTCAATCAAGGTAAAACCAGGTTTATTTTTTTTCATATTTATCCTAAAGCCATGCTATTCATCTGCATGATGGGCAATAAAATTGCTAAAACAATTAACAAAATAATACCGCCACCAAAAATTATAACCAAAGGTTCAAGCAAAGATAAAACAGTGGACCTTTTGCTTTCTATTTCACCTTTCATGTATTGTGCAACTTTTTCAAACATAAATGTTAAATTTCCAGACTTATACCCACTTGAAAGTAGTTGCAAAAATAAAGAAGGGAAAATACTGGCTTCTCTAAGTGATTGAATGAAATCTTTGCCCTCTACCAATTCAACCCTAGCATCCTCTATAGATTTGGCAATATATTTATTACCTATAACAACATGAGCTTGCTGCATAGCAACATCTAAGTTTAAGCCTGACTTCATCATCAGATGCATCACCCTTGAAAAACGTTCGACCTCTGCATTTAAAATAAATGTACCTATGAGAGGAATTTTAAGGAATCTTCTATGAATAGAGATTGCTGTTTGATTATTTTGAATGAGATATCTGTAATAAAAAAAACAGCCTAAAATTAGCAAAAAAGATATTAAAAGGATTAATCCAGAATAATTTGATAAACCCATTAAGACTGCGGTCAAAGTTGGTAGTTGAGTGCCTGCACGAACAAACTGCTCAACAACTTGAGGCATGACAAATGTTAGGAGAGCAAAAACCACTCCCACTGAAAAGACCATCAAGATCATAGGATAGGCTAACGCCGAAATAACTTGCTGTCTGACTAGCGCAGATTCTTCTAGATAATCCGCAAGATTGCTAAAAGCAATATGAAGGTTCCCCGCAGCATCTCCAGCCGCAACCAGCGATCTATAGGTTTCATTAAAGATTGATGGATGCGAGGACATTGCTTCCGCAATTCTAGACCCTTGCAGGATTTCATCCCTTACTGAATGCAAAGCCGCAGAAAGAGACTTATCTTCAACTTCAAGAGCAATAGATTTCAAAGTTTCATCAATGGATATGCTCGAATCCAGTAAAGTTGCAATTTGTCTGGTAGCAAACAGCAGTTGTTTATGGGAAACCCTAACCTTTAAGAAATGATTTCTATTAGTTTTACCTAATGATAAAGGTGTTAAGTTTGATGCTTTAATTTGCTGTCTCGCAGCGCGTTCAGATTCAGAGCTTAAAACTCCATTAACTTTTTTTCCAGATTCATTGATTGCAATGTATTTATAAGTTGGCATCTTGATTATTTTGCACTCTCAAAAGCTCTTCGTATGAACTTAGGCCATCACGCAGGAGTTGTGATGAAGATGAGTCTAAGGATAGATTGTTTTTAAATGCTGATTCAATTAACTTTGCTTCTGAGGCTTCGTCATGAATTAAAGCTTTTAATTCATCGGAGATAGTAATGCATTCTGCAAGAGCAATCCTGCCTTTAAAACCTGTGTGATTGCAGCTTGTACAACCTTTGGATTGATAGATGTTATCGTTTTTATTGATCGAAAATTCTTTGTGAATTATCTCAGACGGCTTAATGGGTGTCTTGCAATCTTCGCACAGTCTTCTAACAAGCCTTTGGGCAATGACCACTCGCAAACTTGATGACAAAAGATATGACTCAATACCCATGTCCCTTAATCTAGCAATGGCACCAATGGCGCTATTGGTATGAATGGTAGAGAGAACCAAGTGTCCTGTTAAGCTTGCTTGAATAGCGATCTTGGCAGTTTCAATATCTCTAATTTCTCCTACCATGACTATATCGGGATCTTGTCGCAAGATTGATCTTAGGCCTGAAGCAAAATCATACCCAGCTTTATTATTGACTTGTGTTTGACCGATTCCTGGCAAAGTGTACTCAATAGGATCCTCAACAGTAAGGATGTTTTGAGAAGTATCACTTATGTGTCGAAGGCCTGAATACAATGTTGTAGTTTTCCCAGAGCCAGTTGGTCCAGTCACTAAAATAATACCCTCTGAAAATTGCAAAGCATTTTTATAGGTTCTTAAAATTGAATCTGGCAAACCCAAATCACCAATATTAATTTGCGCCGCCTGTTTATCTAATAAGCGCAAAACAACTCTTTCACCATATGATGATGGCAAGGTAGAAACTCGAACATCAATTTTTTTTGCGCCTAATGATAGGGATACTCTTCCATCTTGAGGTTTTCTTCTTTCTGCAATATCTAAACGAGCAATAATTTTTAAGCGTGAAATAATAGGTGCTGAAAGCCTAGAATCATGGGTTAAAACTTGTTGCAAAATTCCATCAACTCTATACCTGATAATAAAGTTTTCTTCATATGGCTCAAAATGAATATCTGATGCCCTGTCTTTGATAGCTTGGCTTATTACTCCATTGATCAATTTAATAATAGGAGCATCATTTGCTCCGCTTAATAGATCCTCAGTTGGGGCTAATGTATTAGCAAATGATTGCAAATCAAAGTTCTCTGGAAGGCTTGAATTACTTATCCCATCATCATCACCAGCAGAATAGTACTCTGTTAGCAATTGATCAAATTCAGTGGGAGTACATGTATGAGATTTAAAATGATTAGTAAGAAAGCGATATAGCTCTTGAAACAGTTCCTTTGTCAGTGGTTGTTCTGAAATAACTTGGGCTTGTTTATCTTGTTCAAACGCTATCACCCTTTGAGTTTTTGCAAATTCATATGGCAGCAAGGGATTCTTGGGGGCAACAACCTGATTCTTCGTCATATACTATTCAGTGAGATCTAAAATATTTTTATTGGATGATCCTATGATTTTTTCTGCATTGATATAATTGTACTTTTCGCCTGAAAGAGAAGTAACGTCAGCTGAATCCATTA
>Ga0213861_10002684_pt1 | contig 15083 bp, 13 predicted proteins | sample PICome_4_FD_160110 | JGI IMG/M metagenome (GOLD analysis project Ga0213861, IMG submission 160110) | Coastal seawater microbial communities near Pivers Island, North Carolina, United States - PICO131 | ecosystem: Environmental > Aquatic > Marine > Coastal | place: USA: North Carolina... | reverse complement strand
TTATTTCACAACAAATTTACTTGAAGAAAATGAGTTATGTGCCCGAGTTTGTGGCACTTTACGAGATCAACCCTTTTATTATCTTGGCATTAGACAACGAAAGTATTCGTGTTGCTGTCAAAGACTATCTTGAAGGTGGTGAGAAAAAGGATGCTATTGTAAAGAGGTATGGACCAATTGGAGATTGGAACACATCAGATGTTACTGATATGTCGTGTCTATTCTCTGATTATAAACATTTCAATCAAGATATTTCTGGATGGGATGTTTCTAATGTTACTGATATGAGTGAAATGTTCGGTTATGCTAAAAATTTCAATCAAGATATTGGAGAGTGGGATGTTTCTAAAGTTACTGATATGAGTGAAATGTTCTGTGGGGCTAAAAGTTTTAACCAATATATTGGAGAGTGGGATGTTTCTAATGTGACAAATATGAATTCTACTTTCTGTGGGTCTACAAGTTTCAATCAACCTATTGGAGAGTGGGATGTTTCAAGTGTGACTGATATGAGTTATATGTTTTCTGGCACTAGTAATTTTAATCAACCTATTGGAAAATGGATTGTTTCTAAGGTGACTAATATGGAAGATATGTTCTGTGGGGCTAAAAGTTTCAATCCTGAATATAAGGTCTTCAATGATTACTTCAGACTTGGCCAAATAATGCCAAAGGAAAATGATCTGTATGTGGAACATAGGGAACTTACACATATCCCTAAAAAAGTTCGTTTTAAGATTTAAAATTTAAGTAGTGAGCAATCACTTTTTTTTAACAAATCTGAATGCGATCGTCGTGAATTCCTGGATGTACGTAGCTTCTTTCGAACTTTTCATAATCAAAATGGTTATTCACAAAGTCAGTTGTAAAGTCGTCAATGCTTTGATCGTAATAGGGTTCGCATTCTTTGTTATCAATAGATTTTTTTCTTGCATCTTCGCGTTTCTTTTCTTCTTCTTTGTAAACTTCCACGTGCAGTTTATACTTCTGTCTTGCTAATTCTTCACGCTTAATCTTACGTCGCCTATAGATTAACTTCAATCTATCCCCTGCGTCTAGCATCATAGAGTTCAAATTGTCTACTTCAGTTTTCATTGTTTCTTCATGCAATTCATTCTCACTATCGGTCAAAATATCGACTCTATTGACCCATCGTTTCACAAAAAACTTTTCACCGTATTTATCACGAAACTTTTCACCGTATATTGTATCAAATTTATCGAATAGAGATTCGACAATAGATTCCATTGCTTCTTTCTTATTTCCAGACTCCCAAAATTCACCATCATATGTCTTGATGATGTTTTTGTTTTTGTTTGGAATACTAATATTGTGGTTCTCTGGATGTTCCGTATTGAAATGAATTTCTTTCATCAAATCACGCACGAAATATGTACATTTCGACATCATTTTCATAGCAAGACTTTCTGTTATATGTGAAATCTCTTCTTCCCCTAAAGCTCGAATTTGCACAACTTCGACTTTCAGGTTCGAATTGATGATTTGATTGTTTCCATTATATGAATTTATAATATCTCCTCGTCTAGCCGATTCAAGACACAAAACCTTCTTACGCAATGCCTCGTTCTCTTTCTTAAGTTTTTCTATACTCTGTTTCTGTTCATCCAATGCAAGAGTGAACTTGGCGTCCATATTCGAAATAATGATATGTACATCATTTTTGTCTGTAGTGTCTTCAGAAGAAGAGCTTGAATCCTTATTGAACAATACTTGCTTTTTGTGTTTTTTGGTATTATAGTGAGTATCAATTTTCTTTTGAGAATTGTAAGATACATCACAAATTGAACAGCGAAATGCCATGTTCTCCTTATTCTTTATTACTAAGTATTCTTTTTATATTATTTTTAAGTAAATTTATAAGTAAAAAATATAAAATACTTATAAAAAATAAGGGAAATAATAAACATCCTTTGCTAATTTGTCAAACTTTTTGTCAAAGACGATTTTGGGGAAATTTTAGTTGGAATTTATTGAGAACTTTGAAAAAAAAAAAATTTTAAATAAAAAACAGTGTAAAAAAGAAGAGAAACCCATACAATTTGAGAACATCTGAGAACAGAAAAAAGTCTAATCCAAAAAGAGTGCAATAATTTTTAATACTCCATATAAAATTGATATCGAAAGAATCTATCTTCTCATCTCAATTTCAAAAATAAAATTTCCGATCCCCCCAAAATCGTCTTTGACAAAAAGTTTGAAAAATTAGCAATGGGTGACTTTAGAATGTCCGCTGTTTTTGAAGGGTGATCGAATTCGTCCATCATTATTTTCATATCATGGTAATCCATATATACAAGGGACTTTGGATTATTCCCTTAAAAAAACGGGTGCTGCGCAAAGCGCGTAGAAGCTCACAAGAGTCATCGTAAATATACATTTCAAATCAACGCTGAGTTTAAAAAAACCTTGGGAAACGTTGGTTTCTAGGCTTTTTTTCTTTTTTTCTTTTTTTTTGTTTTTTTATAATAATTTTTCTTATGCATCTACATGCGAGGAGTACTTATTTACTCATCCATGTTCTCATCCTCCGTAGAAATGGAGGTAGAGATCAAATCACGTAGATGCTTGGTATTCATATCATCAAGGCTGAGCTTGTCCCGAACATCCGCAAGGAGTCCCGCAACAATAGTCAAGTCCTTCTTCTTCAACTTCTTAACGTCCTCAACCGTAAGGTCAAGACGTTCCTTGTGCTTGGTAATGTCATCATCCGACATATCATCGTAGAACTTATTCCACGCAGACCACTCCTTTTGATTGTTATCCAATGCGATCTTAGTATAATGAGACTTGGCATCGTCATCCATATGCTCCCAAAGCTTGGAAGCCTCCTTAGATAGCTCCTTTGTCTTGAGAAATTTCTCACCCACCTTACGCATCTTACCATCCTTCTCGACAGTAATCGTCTTCCAGGTAGTAGACTTGGCTTCATCAGAATCGAAATACGTCTGACGATGTTTGCCGTTGAATACAGTCCAGGCCGTCTGCTTTTTAAGAGGATAGAACGCAACCTTACTCTTCTTCGTAATAGGAGCGTTGATAATATCATCCTCATAATCGGTAATAAACTTTGTCTGTGTCTCTGCAGAAGCACCTGCCTTTGCAAAACCATCCTTCACTGCATTAATGATCTTGATTCGCATATCACGAACAGACTTAGAAACAGAGGAAGTAGTGGTATCAATAGAATCAGTATCAGACATATTTATCTTTGTAATTTTAGCACCGTTGATCTTTCGTATAAACTAATAATCTCTGTATAGTTTCAAGTAGTATTGTAAACCATTTTTACTTTTTTGACATTTCCAAGTAATTTTAAAAGGGAAATAAGCGAATACAGCATTTATAAGAGTAATTTTCGTATTCGAGTTCGTCACGATTATTATGAGACACTACTAGCTTCTTTGATTTAATGGGGGCGACTGGTTCGAGATTATTCTTGGGTTTGGTCTTTGGTGTTTCGTGAGAAATTTGTGGTTCTAGTTCATCGAATGGTAATTCTTCATTCTTTTCTTCATTGTCTTCATCATCTTCTTCATCGTCATCATCTTCGTCTTCTTCATCGTCATTATCTTCTTCTTCGGCGTCATCTTCGGCGTCATCATCTTCTTCTGCGTCATCTTCTTCATCTTCAGCTTTCGTGAAATCGGCGTGAGTCTTCGTTGTTTTGATAATATCTTCGAGTTTGGGGAAACCAGTTGAAGAAACCGATGTTTCGATAATGCAAGCTGAACCAAAAGTTACAATTTCGATTCCATCGTAATTCAATGTAGTCATTATCGTATTCTTCTTATTCTGTGGTTTTGTATAATAAATTATGAACAATTTACCTTGATCGAATGTTTCGCATTTTATACTAGAACGATGTCCTTTGTTTTTGTTCCTAAAGTGAACAAAATCATAAAGATCTTCAATCGAGTTTATATCCTTCGATTTGATGTTCACAGATTTTATTGTTAATCCATCAATGTAGTTCAACATGGTCATATGCTATATACTATAACACACTATCTTTATATATTGTTTATGATCATTTTTCATATTTTTATATACCACTATAATAATATGCTTGATTTCGTTGATAAAGACTTTATAATCGGATTTGCGGCATTGTTTTTTGCTTTATACCGGGCTTTCTTCATGATGATTCCGATGATGATGTCAGCGGAAAATATCTCACAGTTTTTCCACGCATTCGTGCTAATTGCATAGACATTTATCTATAATTGATTTCAATTCACCAGATCTTTTAAGTTCCAACGCAAGCAAGTGATCACGACTATCGTGTTCAATCAACCTGATATTCTTGTCAAATTTCAAATATTCGGCATGGAGTTTGTCGCAACCCTTATTAGATTTATCACTGTAGTGAAATGATATTTTGGGGTGAAACGGTTGGAAACTTTTAAGATCAAGACATTTTTGATAAAGGTCACTCTCTTTTCTCTGCATTGATAGGAATCTACACGTACGGGGGGCATTATATACGTCCTTAATTATTTCATCTTTGACATGGTTTATAACTGATTGACCATTAAACACGATTATCTCATCAAACTTAAGAAGGTTTCCATATAACATTGCAGCGAAACCACCTGCGGAACAACCAAAAGCTACAATCTTTTTATATTTTGTGCCAATAAGATTTCTTATGAATTCGATCGATTCTTCAAGTGAATTAGTATTATGTCTGAATCCGAGTAAATAATATCTGCACATCCATACGGAGCTATTAGGTGGGCCCGTGTCTCTTAGGAATAACTTGTCAACATTCTTGTAGGATTTCATAAAATTATAAAAATTGAAAGTTGGTATACTCTGTTTCCAACCCATACCCGCGAAGCTGATAAACAATGTCTCCGAATCATTCTTCTCGAAAATGAAATCGTCAACATCCGTCCACGATTTGTGCTTCATATCTGAGTAGTCAATATCACCTAGACATGTTAAAAACCCGGAGGTCTTATACTCGATCTTGAAGTTTGTCAAAAGTGGCCTGTAATTATCAATGAAAGTTATGTTAGAATCGGGAATTCTCATAATTAGTTTCTTAAGTTCCGCTCCAACTTCGTCGAAAAAGAAACTGATCAAAACTTTTCTTTCACCTTTGGTAACCTCAGTAACACCATGTAAAAGTGAAGAATCGAATACTATGACTGAACCTTTCGCAAGCTTGAACTCTTTGTTTAACTTCGGAAATCTCAAAATGCCACCCTCATAATCATTCGGATCGCTCAGAGCACATACCATTGAAATGTTTCGATATTTGGTCTCTCGTGAATCATCTGTATGAAGATTGTAAAAACCCTTGACTAGACTATCATAGAAACCTATTTTCCAAGATTCTCGGAAGTCTATCCGTTTCCCGAACGTTTTCCTCACATCTTCATAAAGTGTATCATAAACAATATCGTCGATATACCTTAATACGTTGGGTGTTTTAATGTATAAATCTTTGCGATTTTTTTGTTTGAGATTCACGCAGTTTCCAACTCTTCCTTGACAATATTTCATGTTTCTTGTAAGATTCAACAAATGATCTACAGATTCGTCATCAAAAACGTTTTCATAGACCTGAAACATAATTACATGATCAAAGAAAATATAACATGAACTTAAACACACAATGTTGTAATGAAAGGAAATGAAAGGTAATCCATTTAATATATTTAAGTTATATATGTTTGGAATCCACATTCAAACGCATACACCACATTTCAAATACGCAGACACACTGATAAGATCCCTAATCGAAAAGACGAATATAAGAGAGTCGAATGTCCCTATTTTCGTAATATTGGATGACAAAGAAAGTGTGACATTATTCGAGAAGACTTACAAATACACATATGATTCGATACAGTATTTGAACGTCAAACATATCATCAATACATTCAATGGAGACATTTCAGAAAGATTTACGGATTTATTCAAAAATGTCATAGATGTTTCTTGGGGAGGCGGTGAACATAGAAACTATGTTGCTGTAAAACGAACTTATTCAATTTTAGAACTACGAAATAGAGGATACAGTCATGTTTGGTGCTTGGATTCAGAATCGCAAGTCTTGAAAGATTTCAAAATAGAAGATATTGTGAAGCACAATATCAGTAAACCACTCCTAGTAGTGGGTAAGTCAGGCAATAATTGTGTAAAATATCCACAAGTCCTCGAAAAAGTATTGAAACAAGACTTCAACGATTTCAATGATATTTCAATAAGAATGAATGATTTTTGGTTCATCCATACCGAAGTCTTTAACGATATGATAAAATACATGTTTAATATTCACGATCACCCTATATCATATTTTATGAACGGTTCAGAACAATCTCTTTATGAATATTACGTATATTCTCTATATATTCGTGATAGAAGATGTGTCGAATTGGTACAACTAAATGGTAATTTACATGAAAACACGATGTTCCGAAACATGATAAACAATCGCTATTTGAGTATGAATAAATTTTGTGACAATCTAAATGAAGTTTACTTTAATAAAGTACTATCTTTTCGTGGTGATTACATATTTGAATGTCAAGAAACACGCCGCGGTCAACAGTTGGTGAGTATGTTGAACATAAGAATTGCGGTAAGTAACTATTTGGGAACGTGATATTCCTTGATCTTCCTCATCAAAACCGTTATAATGTTTCTCATATCATCTACCTTCCTAGACTTATTCTTTATATCATAGAGGAAATCTTTGTCAAAAGAAGGATACTTCTCTATGATTGTTTCACAGAATTCCTCGATTCGAATACAATCTTCGTACACTAGTTCAACAATACGAGCAAGATTAGTATTTGACTCGATCATATTTACAACATCAGAACACGTCAATTGTTTCTGGAAAAGTGTGTAGTAATTTTCCACGGAAATGTTATTGAAAACTTCAGATAACAACTGAATCGAAGACAAAAACTTTCTGTAATCGCATTTGACGATACGAAAAATCTTTTGAAAATCGTCATTGAATTCGATGTTTTCCATAGAACAAATATTTTTGATTGATTCTTTGATATCATCAAACGTCAAACTTCCACATTCGAAAACAGTACAATCATGTTGAATGTTTCTGGAAATCTTTGACAGATCATTACACGTAAAGTAGAAGGTTACATTCGAATTCTTCATGACGTTTTCAATTTCTCTTTGAGTATTCATTGAAATTGTATCAATCTCATCAAAATATACTATTTTGTGAGAAGACGTTTTGAATTTCACAAAGTATTTCATTTTTTCAAGCATTTTCGAAGTATCGTATTTGAATTTACTAGAAACAAACACAGAATCTCTTGGAATATCTTTCAAAAAGACACGTATGAGGGTTGATTTTCCATGCCCGGACTTTCCGTGTAGAATGAGATTATCATATCTTTTCTTTAGAACAGCGAATTTGGTTTTACCACATATCGAATTGAAATCTTGAGGTCGATATTTTTCAGTGAATGATTTCATGATTTCCCATGATATAAAGAATTTGAGATGTTTTTATATCACTTAAGATGACTCAAGCAGCTATTCAATGAATGTTTATGATAGTTGTTAGATCGGTCAGTTGTAATTTTCGATGCTACCTTTTGAGCTGAATTCTTATCCAAGATTTCGTCTTCTTTGAAGAAAACAAATGTCTTTTTGCGTTTGTTAATCAAAAAAACGAATGCAACAAGAAGACATAAAGATATCAGTATTTTTAATTCGCTTTCAATCATTACATACTTACAATATTTTTTTAATCGTTTACAATAAGAATATCCATTGCTTTGTGTATATTGTCAACACAGATGACATCAAACGATTTGTCAATTAGTTTCGGGTAATCTTTCCTGATCTTATCAAGATCTTCCTCATTCTGCTTTGGACAAAGGCATAATGTGCAACCGGCCTTCTTCGCACCGTGCAGTTTAGAATCCAATCCTCCAATTGCGAGAACATTACCAGAAAGGTCAATTTCACCTGTTGTTGCAATATGATTGTATACCTTTTTGCTCATCAACTTTGAATAAATTGCAACAGTAATTGCAGTTCCGGCCGAAGGTCCGTCTTTCGGTGTGGCTCCTTCTGGAACGTGAATATGTAGATCCGTATTTTTCATCTTTTGTGAGATCTTAGTTTGATTTCTAGGATCAATCAAGCTCCATGCAACACTTTTGGCGACGGCCATCGATTCTTTCATAACATCTCCTTGCATTCCCGTCAGTCTCAGGCCCAGAGTCGTATTCGAAGGGATGTATTTTGTTTCAATGACCGTGAGACCACCAGTTCCATTAGAGCATGCGTACATTCCGTTAATTTTGCCGACTTCCGGAAATTCGTGGATTTTTTCCGGACGAATTTTACTCTTATCCTTAAGGAAATCGGTCACGACATCATTTGAACTGACACTAAATGGAAACTTAATAGATGAGGTTCCTGTCAAGTTACGAAGATTGATTTCACGAATAACTTCATATAGGATCTTTTTCAGACTACGAACCCCACCTTCTAGAGTATAATCTTCAATAATTTTCCTAATTGTATCCTCTTTCATCTTGATACTCCCATTTTTGATACCAACGTCTTTTTCGATGGACGGTATGAGAAAGTTTTTGGCAATTTTTACTTTGTCATCAAGCTTGAACCCCTTCGTATTCACATGCTGAATTCTATCCATTAGAATAGGATTGATTTCTGAACGTTCGTTGTAACTGAACACGAAAGTACACTTAGATAGATCAATATCAAGCTCTGCGAAATATTTATCTTTGAAGTGGGTGTTTTGAGAAGGATCAATCAAATGAATTAGAAGATTGATAATCTCGTCACCTTTGGGAGTCTTTGAAACTTTGTCAAGTTCGTCAAAGTAAATTACAGGATTCATGCATTTTGCTTTGATAAGAGCATCTACAATCAGACCGTAACGAGAACCCTCATAAGTGAAAGAATGACCTTCCATATTAGAAGCATCTGTAAAACCACCCAGAGGAATGGTGACGAAAGGACGACCGAGTGCCTTCGCAAATCCCTTCTCAATAAGAGTGGTTTTTCCATTGCCCATTGGACCTTCAATCCCGATAACAAGTCCGTTGGAAGACTTGTTAGAAATGTTTTGTGCTACATAGCGGAGAACTTGTTTTTTGGCTTCATTGTGCCCATACACTGCATCATCCATGAACTTTTGGGTTTTTCCCAGAAACTCCTTAACACTCTTTTTATCTTCAACATCGACAGGGTTTTCATTGATATAGTTACTGAACGGAATTTTCAATGCGTTGTTTACAAACTCACGATACTTATTCGAACCATCCGAATCTGAAGTGTTCAAAGCGTCGATAATATTTGTCTTGAAGATCTTAGGAAGATCGGATAGAATAAGCTTGTAGATAATGGGAAGATTCGCATTCTTTGCGACGGGTTCGTTAATATGTTCGAGAATCTTGAGTTTGTCTTCATCGTCCATACTTTCGAATACCGCAATTTTTGTCTTGATAGTGGAATGCTTGTTATTGAGCTTCTCATTGAAATACTTTTCAACATCCACTGAATTCGACCGATTTCTTCCAGAAACTTTGCGCTTTTTGACGGCGTGCTTTGATTCGTAGTCGTCATCGTCGTCATCGTCGTCTTCATCGTCATCGCCATCGTCGTCGTCATCTTCATAGTCTTCATCATCGTCGTCGTCATCTTCATCTCTCATTCTCTTCTTAGTTTTACCTTCAATACTTTCAACCATTCCCAAATGGTACTCGATTTGTTCATCAATGAATTCAATAATAGAAACCTTGTTTGGCGTCTTTGATTTGTGCCATTTTTGAAGATCTTTTAGAACCAAATTATGCACTCCTTTTAGAACCTTTTCAATTTCGGTCTTCTGGTGTTGCGTCATTGATACAGAAGACGCTGAAACGCAGGGAGATGTGGCCTTCAGCTTCCTCATGAACAAATCAAGTAGTCGAGGATTATCATACATTTTTGTTTGTAACATGGATTCTCTCAACGTTCTATAATAGTCTACAATCATAATGCAAGAATGTTGAAAAGAATTTGCGAGATCCATATTTGATACAATATTTTATAAATACTAAATAACACACAATAGTTTCTTATAGTCATTTTTAATTTTTTTTGCAAGGGCTACTTTACATACTCTATTTCTTCATCTTTATCTAGTTCTTTTCGAAGAGTTTTCAATAATAACATCTTATATTCAAAGTATTCATTCGATTGCACTTCGCATCCTATCACTATCTTGACTCCCCATGTTGAATGCTCATATTTGATTTTGACGGTTCTAACGTCAATCCCTTCAAACTTTTCATCAATGACAGATAGAATCTTATTTTCAATACGTTCAAAATCGTTATCAGACGCTACTGTCATCGCTACCTTCACAACTGCGGTCGAGCTTTTAGATACATTTACAAAAGAATCTGACCAGAATTTATTGTTTGGAACGTATCTAGTTTTTTTTGTAAATTGATCTTGAACTTCAATAGATAACAAATTCAACTTACGTATACGTCCTTCGAAATCACCAAGAATAACATAATCGTTCAATTGAATGCGATCGAAAGCGATTAAAAGCAATCCCGAAACGTAATTTGAAATTTGCGGTGCCATTGCAGCAGGTAAAGCAAGAAAGAAAAAACCAGCATATGTTGCTATAAATAGTTTATTCACCTTTGCCACGTTTAATGCGATCAATATTAAGATTATAAGTGTTACAAATCTCACGAGAAGAATACTCACGCCCGTAGTAAAGAAATCGTTTACGTACTCGTTGTCGTAATCCCTGCTTTGAAGATGTTTTGTCAATCCGGCTGAGATCGGAAATGTCGACAATACGATGATTACAGCTATGACATATCTCAAATAAATGAGGTTTTCAGATTTGGACAAGTTTGCAAAAAACTCTATGATATTACTTACGACTTTTTTCGCGTCCATTACTTAAGTGTATAGAAAAATATATCATATGGGGACCTTACGTAATTAAAAATGGTTGAGAAAAGAACTTAAAATGAAAGGATATCACGTATAAATTTATGATACCATGATTTTCAATGGTGAACTCAATGAGAAGGATCACGGAAAACTTGCTCTCGACATTACTACGATAATGGGCAATGCAAGAAAAAACAAATCTGAAATCACAAAGTTCTCTAAGAAAGACTCTAAGAAACACAATAAGAAAGTCAGATATCTTACTCACTGGTTCAAGGATATTGAAAAACTAAAGAGTTCTCAAATCGAATGTTTTGAATCGATTGGAAAGAAAATGATTGAGATATTAGAAGATAATCGTTGTAATATAAACAAAGATGACTATATCATTGAAGCGCAACGACGAAACGGTGGTTTTTCCAAAGAAAAAAACAGGTCACCTTTCATTTGGCATCAAGATGGTGAAAATATTGTAACCATAATTTTCTATATTAGAAAAGATGCAACTATTCTGGGTGGGAATTTGATGATCGACGAGAGATTTTCGAACGGATTTTGGGATTATTTCAAATCAAGCGACTTGGTGAAGGAAATTGACATTTACGAAAGACAGTGTCTCATATTTGATGGAGAAATGTATCATAAACCGATGGATTTCAGTGGTTTTGGTTGTCGTGATATAATTGTCGGACAATTCAACAGAATCACGTGATGCAGATGAGACTACAAACCAGTAGATCATCTTTTTTTACTAGAATGAAGTTGCGTTTCTTTTTGAAGGTTCCACGTAGGAAAGCTTCAGATACTCAAAGATATCTCGTTCGCTAGAAAATATCTTCTCGACATCTTTAAATTTGTATTCATTCAAGGTGTATCCAATCTTCTTTGCGTGTTCTCGCATTTTTACATTAAAATCTTTGTTTCCTGTGAAGTAAAGAATCGCAAACGGATAGTCTTCCTTAGAAGTGATCATGAAATCTACGCGTCGACCTGTAGATTCTTCATTGATTTTACAAATTGTCATCGATTTGTGTTTGCCCTTGGAAAGTGTTTCTTTGATAATGTTCTCTTTTTTCAGTGTTTCTATAATTTTATCAAAGATCTGAAGGTTATCACTTGTAAAGATTACATCAATATCGCCAGAATCACTCGATCCGCGACGATAACTTCCTACAATCTCATATTTCAAATCGAGGAAATTTTTGAAAATATCTTTGAATTTAGAATCGTATGTTTCAATAACGTTTCTCGGAATTCGTTGCTTAATATCTTCGTAATATTTCAAGCCGATTGTTTGCTTGGCGTTCAAATCTTGTGGGCTATTTTTTAGCTCTTCAATAGACGTGAACTTGTCCGATAATTCCTTTGCTTTCTTTGGACCGACTCCGTAAATTTCCGTAAAACTATAAAATGGTTTGGTTAACTCGTCTTCAACGAATTTGATTGTTCCTGTATCTTGAAACTCTTTGAATCGAGTTTTGATCGATTTACCAGCTCCCTTGAGACCGTCAAGTTGTTTGACATCAGTCAACTCAACATCAAGTTTTCTAATAGATTCGATCGCAGTACTTGTCGCCTTTGCTTTAAAAGCCTCGGAATTACACTTATAAATGTATTCAATTTTTTCAAGAAGGTGAAGGAAATTAGAATTCATATTCATGGTGGCTTATTTCTGATATGATGATATTCTGTTAGTATTGTTATCCATCTCATTTTTCGTTTTTTTCTAAGGGAACACAAAAAGCATCAATGATATCATCTATCAAGCTTTCTAGGTTTTCTCTTGAAAGCTTATTATCAACACAACTTTCCGATAATATCAATTCTGCAATATCGATTATATTTTCGCTAATTATTACGTAATATTCTAGAGCTTCTTCTTTTGTCATAGTATGTCTCTTGTATTTTCGAGTTCTTTCTAAACTTTGCATTAGTTCTTCTTTCATACTTAGAAGCGTTTCTCTTGTTGTAGTAAGAATCTCGTCACATTTGATCGGCTTACTGACATCAATTGGATGAATAGATTCAATGATATTTTTTATGAGAAATCTCATATTTTCTTTATCCGTACATATTCCGTACTCGAGCAAAATACGGTTTATAGAGTTAGTTTTGTAAATCAACTTTTTCAAAATGGTTGATTCGGTTCTTACCTTAATTCCGAACAGTGAATCATCTTCTGGTAAGCTACCATCACAAACAGCATCAACAATATCGAAAAGAAATTTTTGTATCATTAGAGCATTCGGTTCATTTTTCAAACAAACTTCTGTCGGGATAATAAGTTTCGCCATGTCGTATATAGAATCTATAAAAATGATAATCTCATCCTCGAACTCTTCACCTGCAATTCTACCTTTTTCGCGATCTAATGACTTCTTCAGTTCCTCCATCAGCTCATCACAATTTCTACCCATTATTGATCCAGAGAGCATCATGTAGTTCACCCCCACTCCAATCCCGCTCTTTATATTGGTCTTTTGAGTACACGCACCGTTTATCATTGTTCTGTTGATTTTGTTAATGTGACCGATCAACCTTTTGACTACAGTTGAATCAGTTTTGAATTTGAATCCTAGTTCATCACTCATTAATGATTCCTCCTCAGAGATATTCTTATTATTGTTCTTGTTCCTTTTATAGAGACCGTATATCAATATGGCTAGTATTATAACTAAAACTATGATAGCTAAATACAGAGGTGTTGACGACATATTATAATACGTATATATTTTTTATAGAGAATATATTTAATGAATGTCTTTATACGACATAGTTCAAATAAGACATTGAATGGAGTGTATAAACATCTCACGAATACAGTATATTACAATAGATCAAATCGTTTATATTTTAGAAGGTATCACAACAAGTATGTTATAACTAAGACTCTGAATGAAAGCTTGAACTTTCTCGCTTATTATGACATTTCTTCATGTAAATTTTTTGTTTTTGTGAGAGGTTGCTATAAATTCGAACTACAAACTGAGATCGAATTCGAAGAAGTAAATATCAAAGCTTATCCCGATCATACAGTATTCAAGCCTGTGGATTTACCTATGTTTGAAAAAGATCCCGCCATCACACAAGGACAAGCGGGAAATTGTTGGTTGATTTCAACATTCATTTCTTTACAAGATTCAATTGAATACTGCGAGAAAACACGAATAGTGTATTTGATTTCTCAAAAAAATGACACTGCAAATTTTACGAAATTGATAGAAGCGATTGACGATGATTCATTCAAAGTCTCTTTATTTTTGAATGGAAAATGGGAAATTGTTTGCGTCACAAATGAGTTCCCAAGTAAACACAAAAGTCTAACCTATGTCAAGGCGAAATGCATGTGGCCGCTGATACTGGAAAAAGCGTTTTTTTTAAAACTAGGATATCAAAGAATAAATAGCTCGTATCCTCAATATGCATTTCATATTCTTACTAGTAAAGATGAAAAATATGAGTATTTTTGTAAGAATTCCGATAATCAATGGTTGTTTTTCAATGGAAAATATGAATGTGACATAGATATGAAAGTACTTAACTTGTGTTATAACCAGTCATATTTTACGCATGAAGATATAGTCAGTATATTGAATATCAAGAATTCTAAAAGACCAATCATAGTGTCTATAAACTCATCAAGAAATAGAGAAGTTTCCTGTAGAATATGTAGTCATTTTTCTTTAAATCATACCTACGTATTCCTTGGAATCGAACAAAATAAGGTCATTCTCAGAGATCCGGCAAGGATTGCAAAGATTGTTTTGAATCTTGATAAGTTTTTGAACAAATTCAACTGTATCTCGATATTTTAGCTGATTAGCTGATTCGCGGATATACGTTTATCGAATTGTAAGCTTCTCCTTGATTGTCGTCGGCTGATTCTCAATTTCAGTCAAGACCTCGTCGAGAAGCTGCTTGGCCTGGTCCTGGTCATCTAGCTCGTAGATTTTATCGAAAGTCTCTTTGAGATACTTAGCAGAGACCGACTTCTTCGTTTCAGTTGACTTTAGCTCGATGATTTTTCCAGATGCATTGAGCTTGAAAACATACGTATCTTTCTCTTTCATAATACGAATCAGCTCTTGCTCAACAATCTTCTGGGCTGACTTGAATTCCTTGACTTTTTTGTGAAG
>Ga0213861_10002683_pt1 | contig 15087 bp, 2 predicted proteins | sample PICome_4_FD_160110 | JGI IMG/M metagenome (GOLD analysis project Ga0213861, IMG submission 160110) | Coastal seawater microbial communities near Pivers Island, North Carolina, United States - PICO131 | ecosystem: Environmental > Aquatic > Marine > Coastal | place: USA: North Carolina | collected... | reverse complement strand
ACCGATGCATGGGGCACGACTCTCTCATGGGAACGGGTTATAACGGAGCAAGGATTTAAAGAAATTTTTACACATTCTATGCAGGCGGATGTGCCTATTAACATTGAGTTCATCGGCTTTGATACCGGTGATGTAGATATCGATTCCAAAGGCAGTGTATTCATTAACTCATCAATACAAAACAGTTCGGGTACTACATCCATAACCTCACGGGATGGATCCATAACTGCTATTAATAATGGTGCGGTTATCAATGGTGAAGATATTATTCTTGATGCGCAAACCGGTATACACGGTTCGTTTATTCAAACAAACCTAACCGACAGCGGCAGTGGCGCAGTTAAGGCTACATCCGTTACCGGTGATATTTCGATCAAGGAAACATCAGGTGAATTACGTGTAGACACCATTTCAACATCAGGCAATGTCACACTGGAATCCCTAACCAATATTGTTTTGATGGATGGCGTTGACGGCGGAGCAGGCACTGGCGGTGTGACCGGAAACTTTATTTCATTAAATGCGATTGGCGGAACAATCGGAACACAGACCACCTCTTTCGATATTAATACAGGTACTGAATTAGTATCCGGGCTGCGGGCTTACGCTAACGGTATCGTTAACATTTTCGAAACAGATGGTGACTTGAATCTGGAACAGATTCGCACCGGAACAACATCAGACGTAATCCTTAAAGTAGACGGCAGCTTGAACGATGCCAATGACTTCTCGATAAAGGATGATCGTAGCGAAGGTGAACTGCTGGCCTTGTACGACAAAATGCGCTCTGTCGGCTCTCAGGCTGATATTAGTATTATCGAGAACATTGGTGGCTATGAAGGCACCAAGACTGGTGAGTATCACGATTACTGGTCGTTAAAAAATACTCAAGATCACAGCCCCTTATTAGCCGTCGATTCAATCATGGATATAGGCTTGGGTGATGGATTCTTTGTGTCTGTAGATGGTAATACTATTCGTTTTACGAATAGTCTGTATGATGCAGTTAACGGTGATCCCGCTACTATTGATGCCATTGATATAGATAATTCTACGGCTACGGGTACAGCCCATGGCGTAGCTGTAGGCAATGGTTTCGGATTCGACGCCCAGGTGGATGTGAATTCAACTGATAACGCAATAACGGTAACTGGCCATACATTCAGTGATGGAGATGCGGTAGCTTACTCGGCAGAAGGCACCACCACTCTTGCTGGCGTAGATGAGTTTACGACTCTCTATGTTGGTGGTATCAGTGGCGACGACGTCAAACTGTATGCAGATGCTGCAATGTCAACTCTTGTCACCCTAACTGCTGCAACAGAAACGCGTGGCCAAACGTTGCGAAAGGTTATTCTGTTTGCCGCCGCCACAGCAGTAGATAATGATGACAACACAATCGATCTAGGTGCCGGACACGGGTTAGGCGATGGCGATGAAGTGTTTTATGTAAATGCCAGTGCCGACAATAATTTGGATAAACGGGATTCTGCGGCTATTGAAGACGGTGCGGAGTTTTTCCTGATTGTGGATAGTGATAATGGAACAGATACAACGGTTAGACTGGCATCCAGTGCAGTTAACGCTGCCTCGGGTACGGCGATTGACATAGATAATGTCGGCGCTGCCGGTGCATTGCATCAATTATTCGGTACGGATTCATCCAAGGGTTATTTTAACCCCACAGGAGCTGACGTTAATGCAGGTACTAATGTAATAGTAATTTCAGGTACCGGCTTTACCACTGGTGATACCGTGGTGTATCACGATCTGGTTTTTGACGCGACCCACACAATCGATATTTCCGGTAGCGAAGAGAGCGCATTGCGCTCGTACTACGCCACTGAACTTGGTCTGTTCGATGGTGTAGATGCCGATGGTGAACCCGCACCGGATACTGACCATGTTGACGTAGATGCGGCGATTACAGCATTAGAAAATCAACGCACATCAGTTTATACAACGCTACATGAAACCTACGGCGATATAGGAAATGCCGCGGATAGCCCTTCAAATGTTGATATCAATGCATACGATACTGACTTTGAATACGATTCAACGTTCCGCTTAACCTCACTATTCGATAACGGCGATGTCAGCGGAAATGTTATTGACTTAGGTGTGAAAGGTCTTCAAACAGGCGACGAAGTTATATTTAATGAGGGCACATCTGGAATAGGCGGTCTTACCGATGGAGATAGCTATTTTGTGGTTCTTGAAAAAGATGCAACGCCTCTAAGCGAAACAGCAGAATATGTAGTAGTGGTTGATGGTAGTGACCCGAATAAAGTACGGTTGGCAGAAAGCATGGCTAAAGCCATTGCCGGAATGTTTATTGATCTGGATGATAGCAACGCAACTGGCAATTCACACTCATTGGAGCGTGTGTCGGATGCATTTAATGCAGGTTTCGATGGTTCCGCTGCAGATGTGGATTCAGTTGCAAATACAATCGACCTGGGCGCGGCGCACGGACTATCTACTGGTGATGTCGTGACCTATAGTAATGGCACCGGTACGTCAATCGAATCACTGCAAGAAGATCCTACCCGATTTACATTAACCGATTCTGGCGGAACCGAGATCAATCTAACCGCGGGTAGCGGTACAGATCATACTTTCACTAAAAAAGGTAATCTGCTTACAGAGTTTGATCCTTCTACAGCCGTGCAGGGCGATAACCAATCGATCAATATTGGGCCTAATGTACTGAAAGATGGTCAAGCAGTGGTTTATCGAACCGGTGGTGGTGCCAGTATCGATATTGTTGGTGGAGATTCTCTTGATGCACTTAAGGGTAATGGTGATTTAATTCTTTACTACGCCGTTGTAGACGATGCGAACCCACATTTAATAAAGCTTGCAACGGATCCGCAGGATCTTCCAGGCAGCATTATTACGCTCGATACAACATCAGCGAGTGGCACTAAGCATTTCATATCGGATGCCGATTCTTTCACATTGGGTACAAAATGGACCATTGAGAAGCTCTCCAATTCGATTAGCGCTGGATTACTGAAAGCGACTGGCGATACCCAGGTTGATGTTGAAACAGGTACCGGCGCGAATATAGTTGGTAACGACGTATTAATTCAGGCTGGTCTGGGTGGCGGAACGATTGGTGGCATCGGAAATCTTGGTGATGATGTGATCATTAATTTACCGCTAACCGACTCATTAGATACGGCACAAAAATTAGCGTTATCGAGCGCAGAACGAGACGATGTTCGATACTTTACCGGGGCGAATGGAACAGGTACTGAGTTGTTTCTTGCTACTGACCCTGCCTTAACCGGTGTAATGAGTATGGTTATTAGCGTAAAGGACGACATTGATGTTGATGCGTCCGGTCTGATTACCGTGTCGGCCGATGGCCATATCTTTCTCGGTTCCGAGATCAATATTCAGTTGGAGCAACTCGATGCCGGTAGTGATATCCGGGTTAAAGGCGCCAGTGGTATTTTTGATGCGATAGATCGGGGAACATCTCCTACTACACCTAATATCTCCGGTGGTAACACCATTCTTGAAGGTGGTGGAGGGAATATAGGAACCGGTGCCAAACCCATATTATTAAATCTTGATCCGGGTGCCACCATTACGGCACGGGCAGGATTTTCCGGTGGTGCTGCCGTTGATATCTACCTAAGTGAAATTGCCGGCAACATGAATGTGGATACCATATTCGCGTCGGGTACTGCCAAGTTAGTCGCCCAGGATTCTATTTTAGATGGCTACGACACGGACGATGTAAATATCCAGTCCGAGTTTATCGATCTTATTGCACAAACGGGATCTATTGGTCAGATTGGTAATGCGCTAGATCTCAATATGGACGAAACAACCGGTGGCGCTACTATTGGTACGCTAAAAGCCGTTGCTGCCGAGCATGTAACACTTGCAGAACGTGTCGGTGTTATGCACGTTGAGTATGTTGAAGCGACGGGTGGTGATGTAGATCTCTATGCGAGTTCGCATATTGTTGATGCCAACGATGATGCTGTCGCGGATATCAAAGCACGTAATATTCGCTTGTATTCAGAAGCCGGTACCGTAGGTCAATCGGGTGATAATCTGGATATCAATACCATGAACATGGGTGCATTAACCCTGACTAGTCTGGACAACGCACACATTACCGATGTTGGTGATTTGGTACTACGAACCGTTGAAGTGCGTCAAGCCGGCTCTACAGCATTCATCGCTGCAGTGGGAAATATTACCAGCGGCCTAAACGACGCTGCTCCGATGGGTGTAGATGATGTGGTTGGTGTTGTGATGAATGTCGCGAAAAATGGTGTCGCATTGCTCACTAATGATCGTGATCCTAATAGTTCAGCATTGACAATTATCACAACTCCTGTTGAGGGCGCGAAACAAGGTAGCCTCACCATAAACGCCAATGGAACGTTTGATTACAATCCAAATGCTGGATTTACAGGTTATGATCGATTTACGTACCAATTCCAGAATGCTGAAGGCTTAACCAGTCAGGCAACGGTGCATTTGAATATCCACGAAAGTGGCGAAGATACTAAGCCTATTGCCAATAGCGATACCTATCGTGTTGATCGTGATACTGCATTAACCGGTAATTTGCTTGATAACGACGGTGATCCAGATGGAGTAGGTGCAGCACCTACGGTGAATGTGTCTTCGGTTGCTCCGTTAGATGTAGCCCACGGTACATTTGTACCTGTCGCCGACGGCTCTTTTACCTACACACCAAATGCTAATTTTGTCGGTACAGATCGTTACAGCTATGAAATACAAGATAATGAAGGCAATACTCAATTAGCAATCGTTACTTTCTACATTCCAATGGTGAATATCGTATCCGGTAAGGTTCGTCTGGATGCGGGTGGAGAAATTGGCGAGGCAAGCCGCGCGATTTCTCTTGGTGCGGGTAACCTTGAAGCCCAAACTACGGGTGTCGATAAGAATATATATCTGCAGAACCGTGGCGCAATCGATGTAGGTGGCGTTACCGCTGCCGAAGGCATCATCGCGACCGGTTCCGTATATTTTGGCGCAGAAAGCCCGGTAACCGTATCGGAGAATATTACTTCCGGTAGTCAAATTGTGATTATCGCTACGGATGATTTCACCGATCTGGTTAATAATGGTGATAATTCAATAATAGTTCCAGATGGAATAGAAGATGAACTGGATATTCTGACGGTTAAGTCAGGTGTGACACTCCAAACAACCGGTGCTGCTGTCGCGCCGATCACTGAGCTTGAGCAAGCGAAGGTGTACGTTATCAAGAATGTTACGGCTACGACTGTTGAGTTACACGATCCAACGACTGGTTCAATCGTATCTTTTGCCACGGCGGCGGCAACGGCGAGTGAACATTTCTTAACACCTTATGATGATGGCTCAGATCGTGGCGGCGTTCCTGCGATACCTGCGGCTCTTGAGACTAGAGATTTTACTGTTGCCGGTGGCGCATTAGCCACTGTGTCTGTAGGTGCCGGTCATGGATTCGTTAATGATGCAGAAGTGGTCTACTCGACGCGAGGCACTATTAGTCTGTTGGCAGGCGATCATTTGGTTATAGAAGCAGGTGCTGACATTATTGCGACTTCATCCGTATTCTTACGCGGTGACTTTAATGAAGGTACGGGCGCAGACGAAGATAACCTGGGCGCTAACATCGATATACTGGGAACTATTATTGCTCCTGTGCTGGATGTTGCAGGTGGTGGCGATAACGACAAAATCACATTAAACCCAGATGCGGCACTCATGGGTCAGGTACGTATCTTCGGTGCAGGTGGCGACGATGAAATTATTGTCGATACGCTTCAGTCACTGGATTATGCAAATAAACTGGACGGCGGTGTGCCAGTTGACGGACGTGATGAAATTCCGAATCGTTTTGTTGTTAAATTGGATGGCGAGCGTGGCAGTGATAGCTATTTTGTTAAGCTAACCGGTAATACGGATTATCTAATTGATATTCACGATTCGGGAGCCGAGCAGGCGGCTGGTGTAGCCTCGGCCTCTGGCAGTGAACACGAGATGGCTGATGTTACCGATGGTAGAGATCAACTGTTTATTTCCGGAACAGGTGGTGACGATACATTCCTTGTTCGTGAGAAATTTGTAGCGATGCTACAGGTAGCTAGCGGAATACCTGGGGATAGTGATGCTGTTTTTGAACCCACCTACGAACGTATCAATTATGATGAATCAATCAATGCAAGGTTGCATGTTGATGGTTTGGCCGGTGAAGATTACTTCTTTGTTGACGATAATAGCTCCATTACTACGCTGGACGGTGGCGCCGACGACGATTTCTTCCAGGTCGGACAGGTTTTTGGTGTACAACCCACTGTCGCAAATGGCCTATTCGAAGATATTGAACATTCCGAAATTACCCTCGGATTTCTCACTAATGGAATTAGCTTCCCAACCACTATTTATGGCGGTGATGGCGAAGATCAGTTCTCGGTATACAGTAATAAGGCTGCGCTGAAATTATTCGGTGAGGACGATGAAGACGAGTTTATCGTGCGTGCATTCGCACTGGATGACGTTCAAATCTCGGGTGGAGAAGGCGACGACGTTATCAAGTACAACATCAATGCTCCAGTAGGAATTGATGGGGGTGGTGGTAACGACAAGGTCATCGTGCTTGGTACAGAGGAGGCCGATAATTTTGCAATAACCAAAGACGGAATATTTGGCGCTGGATTGGCAATCAATTACGAAAATATTGAGCAGGCAGAGGTTGATGGGTTAGAAGGCGATGATACGTTCTTCATCTTAAGTACCAATTCAAGCGTAGTCACTACAGTGATTGGTGGTAAAGGTTCTGATATCTTTAATATCGGTGGCGATGTTACCAAAACCATTGTTTCCAATGATCCAGAAGGTCGTAGTGGCTTTATAAACCATAATGCGGCGAGCACTGATTTAGCTTATAACGGTATTTATGTTGACGGAATTTCACTGCGTGTCGCCGATGATGCAACGGGGTCGGTAGTTATAACTGAATCCGGCGGACTTACCACAGTAGTAGAGGATCGTGCTGTTACTAATACGGATGGTAATACGGATGTTATAAGCGAAACAGAAGCTAATGCTTCCAATCTGGATCTTGCTGATGTGTATGATATTGCTCTTGCGGTGGCTCCTTTGGCGGGAATGTCTGCCTTTATCAATGTTTCTGCAGCTCAATCATCAAGATCGGATCTCGATGATGACGCAACCGCGGCATCGATTCTATTGTCTACTGACGGTGAAAATTTCTTTGAAAACTTGGTTCTTGAATTTACCGATGGTAATTTCGCAACCAAGCAACAGGTTTTTGTTAAAGCCACAGGTGATAGTGCTGAAGAAGGGCTGAAAACTGCGATCATAAGCCACAGTATTTCAAGTAAGGATGCGAACTTGGATAGTTTGGAAATTCGCAATGTAGAGGTCAAGCTTGTCGATGATGACAAAGCTGAACTCATTATCAATCAAACCAGTAATTCAACACGGGTTCTTGAGGGTGATGCAACCGGCGATACCTATGAGGTCTTTCTCACGAAAAGCCCGGATGCCACAGAAACAGTTACTGTTGACTTCAAGTTTGATTATGATCAGATGAGCATTGCTACGGCTGGGTTAACAGGCACCGAAGTCGGTGACAATCTGCAAATAAGCTTCACTAGCGGAAACTGGAACTCTCCACAGATTATAACCGTAACAGCTGATGAGGGCGCTGATCCAACCAAGATCGAGGATCCGCTAAATCTCAAGATTGAACATTTCGTGAATAGCACGGGTGGCGCAACACCGTTATTCGATAGTGTCGATAATACTAATCCTCAAACTGTTGAAGTGCGGGTTATTGATAACGATATTGGCGGTGTGCTGGTTACAGAGAGCGACGGCAACACGTTTGTGGTCGAAGGTGGAACTCCAGGAACTTTTGACGCGGGTAATGATGATACTTATACCCTGGTGCTAACCAAGGCTCCTACCGCTGATGTGACCATTAATCTGCTAAGCGATGGCCAAACCAAGCTTAGCAGCGCCGACCCGAGATTTTCTCTGGTTACCAGTGATGATTTAGGTGTTGACGTACCAACAGTAACATTTCTGCTGGGAGATGCAGACTGGAATGTTCCAATCGAAATTCTGGTTGAAGCATTGGATACGCCGCTAACAAACCAACCGGTACAGACGTTCGTTGCACAGCCACAATTGCTCAATCAACTTGAAGGTCAGTTGGTTATTGAAGGCAGTACCACAGGTGCGGATCGCTCGTTGAAAGCACCGGTTGTACTTTTTGATGAAACAAATACTGGCGGTATTACACCGACTGATGTGGCGGATGAAAACTTAAAAACTGATACGCTAAATCTGTTTAATGGTGGCAGTATTGCAGCGAATACTGGGGTTCTGGATTATGATGGCGCGTTGAAACCGTCATACGACCTGATCTCCGATACCGGTATCGCATCCATAAATGGATTTGGCATAGCACCTTCACTGGATCCTCTGGAAGATGCATTAACCTATCACGGTATCGAAATTGTCAATCTGATGCTTGGTCAGGGAGATGATATGGTTACTATTAATAATACTGCGGAGAAAGCAGTTACCGTCGTTCACGGTGGTGGCGGTAGCGATACCATAACAATTAATGGCGGTGGTGGTGTAGATGCTCCGCTAATCGTATTTGGTGATACTACTCAAGATGGTCGTTTCTACGATGCCAATGCAATCAATTCTTCACCGCATACCGCACTGAATGAACTTGATTTATCCGAGCGTTATTTTGTAGAGGTCGTTGATGCCTTCACTATCAAACTTCATCTATTAGAAGATTTAACGGATGGTGCAGTGGATCTGGCTGACGATTCAGATTCGTCCTCCCATTACATCTCACCATTCGACGAAGTAGAGGTTGCTGCCGGCTTCTTGCCTAATGACCGCGAAGGCCGTTTGTTTGTTCCTGATACGGCTATTAATGGTGCGGATGATGAAATCACTTTCGCCTCAGAGCATCGCTTTACTGAAGGCCAGAAGGTGGTTTATCACACAAAACTGTTAAGCCGTGTTTCACTGGAATTTACTAATCCGGGTAACGACATCATTGATGCGTCTGCCTCTTCAGGTGGGGTAAGCATTTACGGCGGTGCGGGCGCGGATACTATTACAGGCAGTCAGGCTGGGGACCAGTTGTTTGGTGGCTCCGGTGGTGACACGATACACGGCCAAGGTGGTGCGGACCATATCTACGGTGATAGCGGATTGAATATCGATATTACTAACCGGTTGGATGCAGATGATGCTCTTGAGCATCCTCAGTTCTTATATATCGTAACTAATCCTCAAGTTACGACCAACGATTCGGCATCTCTGGATGACCTAACCGTTGGAATGGATACCATTTACGGTGATGAAGGTAACGATATTATCTTCGGCGATCATGGTTTTATCACTCAGCTGGATACGGTTAGAAGATTACTAACGACCGGTTCTGTTGTACGTCTTGAGCACCGTGAAGATGGTGTGGGTGCGGATGACATGATTTTCGGTCATAGTGCTGCGGATATACCGTTGGGTGATGACTCGATAATGGATGACGACATCATTATCGGCGGTTTCGGTGGCGATAAAATTTACGCTAATCTGGGTAACGACGTAATTATTGGTGACGAAGGTGAGGTTGATTTTGATCTCGATACCACAACGGATCTGCCGGATGGTGACATTTCCACCATGGATCTGGTTCAGTCACTTAACTTCGGCCTTGGTGGTACGGATGACATTTTTGCGGGCGAAGGCGAAGATATCGTTATCGGTGGTTTTGAGTCCGATGAAATTCACGGTGAAGTGGGTAGCGATATTCTCTTTGGTGATAACGGTCGGGTTGAATTGCTGGCCGGTGAAGTTCGCTTCTTGTTTGCAACCGATACCGATCCAGCGACAGGCTCCGATGATGTTCTTTACGGTGATGGAGTGGGTGTAAATCCGGTTTCTCCGGATCATACGTTTAACGACATTATTATCGGTGGTCTTGCCGCCGATACGATTGAAGGTAATCTGGGTGACGATATCATTGGTGGCGACAACCTTGAAGTAACACTCGCGGCGGGTGGCATTCAATTGGCAACCCGATCTCCGATTCGATCAATCGATACAGCTCTTGGTGGAGCGGATATCATTCTCGATACCGATGGTGATGATTTCATCTTCGGTGGCGCAGATGCCGATGAGATTACAGACGAAGATGGTGAGAACATTATTTTCGGTGATAGTGGTGAAATCAGTGGTTCAACTTCTACGTCTCTGGATTCCGACACAGGTGGCGCAGATGTGATCATGGCTGCCGACGGTAATGACATTATCATTGGCGGTGCCGATGATGACGAAATTACCGACGATGGTGGTGAGAATATTATCGGTGGTGATGCTCTGGAGGTTGATTCTTCAACTATTCGATCTATTGATCCTTCCGATGGTGGCAACGATATAATCATGGCTGGTAACGGGATGAATTACGTCGTTGGTGGTGTCGGTGACGATGAAATTGAAACCGCAGATGGTGAAGATATTGTCGGTGGAGACAATATCGAGATTAGTCGTGGCAACGGCGATGTTAAAACACTGTTCCCAGGTATCGGTGGAAACGACAAAATTACCACCGGTAACAATGCAGATGTCGTTTTAGGTGGTAATGGTCAGGATACGATAGATTCAGGTGAGGGCAATGATGTGGTCCACGGCGATCATGGCATTGTGACTAACAATCGTCAAACCAGCTTGTCTACAGACTTCGGTCAGGGTGCTGCGGATAATATTAAAGCAGCAGGTGGAGACGACGTTGTACATGGTGGCGCGGGCAATGATGATATCGACGGCGGCAACGGCAACAATGTCGTATTCGGCGACGGCGGTAGTTATGTTCCGAGTTTCCAGACAAACCTAGAGTTTGGCACAGGTGGTGCCGATACGATTACCACAGGCTCCGGCAAAGATGTTGTATTTGGTGGGGCAGCAGGCGATCGCATAACGACTGGCGCTGGAGACGATGTTGTCTTTGGTGACAACGGTAATCATCGTAACGGCTTATCACAAACCACTGGAACAGGTTCGGGTGGTTCTGACACGATCGATAGTGGTGGTGGTGCGGATTTTGTCTTTGGCGGCACCGCAGGTGACAAGATCCGAAGCGGAGAAGGTGACGATATTGTATTTGGTGATTACGGTCGTATTACTCCATCATTAAGCATTACTACAGATTTCGGTAGTGGTCAGGATGATACGATTTTAGCTGAAGGCGGAAACGATCAAGTGTTCGGTGGAGCAGGATCCGATACGGTTGATGGTGGCGCTGGTAATGATCGAATCTTCGGCGATAACGGTCAGTTTTCGGGCGGGGTAATGACTACTCTGGCGGTAACCACCGGTGGCAACGATAACCTTTCTGGCGGCGCTAACAACGACTTTATCTTTGGTGGCTTTGGCGCTGATACGATTAACGGTGATAGCGGTAACGACAAGATCCTCGGCGATAACGGCACAGCCAACGGCTCGAAAATTTCAACCAGTAATCCAACAGTTGGTGGTAATGACCGCATCATGGGTGGCTCGGGTAACGACATAGCGTTTGGTGGCTTCGGAAATGATTTTCTCGATGGCGGAAGTGGGAACGATGTGTTGCTTGGCGATAACGGTTGGGCAGATTGCCCGGGCGGACATTTCCGATTTGTAACTACTACTAGCCCTCATATTGGTGGGAACGACTTCATCCGCGGTGGGCCGGGTCAGGATATTCTTATCGGTGGATTCGGTAACGATGTTTTTGATGGCACATTTGGTGAAGATATTATTATTGGTGACAATGGTCAGGTCTTCGCAGATGAGTTTGGAAACATTACGTTTGTAATTTCCTTCGGTAATAGTGTACTGGATAGAGCGTCTCAGCTCGCGTTATACGGCTACGGCTTAGGTAAGGGCGATTTGATGAGCTTTAATAATGTTCAACAATTGATTCAGCCAAACTTTGATGGCGATTATCTTGGCGTATTTGGTATGCAGTCTGGCGAAGATGGTTCCGAATCATTTGATATGACGAAAGACCCAATTGCCTTTAATCATCATCATGGTGTTCCAGTTGAAGCGGCGGAAGAATGCGTTGAACCTGGAGTTGATGGCGAATCTGATACAACAACAGGGGCGGCTACATCTGAAGATATAGAAGTCTGTGAGCCTGGGACTGAAGGTGAAAGTACTGAGCAGCAAATTGAATCAGAGCAACCTGTGGTAGTTGAACAAGTTAGTGAAGATTATGCTGAACTTGCTGCAGCAGGCATGGCTGCACTTGGATGGCGTGTCGGTAAATCTGCCAAGTCTGGCAAGGCTAACAGTGTCCGTATTCGGATGGCTGATCAAGTGCGCATTAAGAATGCGAACCAACAGTCTTTTGATGATTTACGACAAGGTGAGGGTGAGCGACTCGTGTTTGATCCACAAACTGGAGTCTTTACCAGCAAAGCGAACAAGGGACGTCGATTACACTAGAGTAGTATGGTATAACGTCGGCCTGTCTGATACAGGCCGACGTTTTCTCGAGTTAAATGAATGGTAAATAATATAAATTTACCATTCATTTTGTTCGATACGTTCTCATTACGGTATTATCTACATGTAATGTTTTTCATTTGAATCGGCAGGATTATTTTACCGATTTAAGTTATTTCTATAGTTTTTAACACATATAATTTGAGGTTATATCATGGCGAACGAAGCCGAAAAGAAAGAAGCAATTGCTACAAAAGGCGAGAACCCTACCATTCGTTGGGACGATACTGGAATGAGTACGTCGTATGCGAATGTATGTAATGTATCGAGCACACGGGAAGAAGTAACTCTGTTATTTGGAACAAATCAGACTTTCAGCACAGAGAATGGTCAGGTACAAATAAAGCTTTCTGATCGACTTATACTGAATCCTTTCGCAGCTAAGCGATTGAGCATGTTACTTTCAAACGTTATTGAGCAATACGAAGAACGTTTCGGTGCGCTTAATATCGAATAACTTTAAAGGTTCTTAATCTTTTAAGTACGGATGCCGGCTTCAAAAGCCGGTTATCTGTTTATGGACGTTTATTTTTTCGAGTAAAAGGTTTTGAGTTATGAATAAAGAGGTTACTCCAGCAAGTAGTGGTGCAGGATCCTCAATGGTCATTTCCCCTGAGCTTTGGAATCTGCTCAATGATGCGCAGGATCGCCCCTCCTATTGCAGTCACTGGTTGGCTATTCAGTCCCAGTTTTTACTCGATTCAAGACGCGCGTTGGTGCTGGATTTTGATAAAGACACCCAAGAATATGTGGTGTCAGCTTTGTGGCCCAATGTTTCGATACAAACCGACGACTTATTGGAGGTCGCTGGAGAATCGATTACTGAACAACAGCCTTTAGTGGTTCAGGGCGCAAAGACGGATTCTGAGAAAGCCGAGGTGCTGGTTTCTTTTCCAATCATAACGTCGTCCGAGGTGCACTGTGTTGCTGTGTTTGCACTTGGTATCGAATCCGAGGAATCGTTACGCGACGCCATGTCTCGATTGCAGTGGGGTAGTTCATGGTTGGAGCTAAATTTTCGTACGGCTCAACTGAATATTTTGGAAGGCAGTCAGGAACAACTCAAGACGCTTCTTGATTTAATCGCGGTTACTATCGAACATCGAAAATACGATGCAGCAATCAGTGCAATGGTAACCGAGCTTGCGGCCCAGCTGGGTTGTGATCGGGTTAGTTATGCCGAATTTCGTGGACGAAAAAATAAGGTAAAAGCGCTCTCTCATAGTGGTCAGTTTGGTCAGCATATGAACTTGATCACGAGTATTGGCAATGCCATGGACGAGGCCTGTGATCAGCGCATGACTCTGTCGTACCCAAATGTCGACGCATCAGGTGAGCTGGTAATGCGTTTTCAGGAAGAACTTGCGCGATCACATGGAAGTAGCAGTATTATCACCGTACCCATGTTCGGTTCGCGTAAACCTATCGGGGCATTGTGTTTTGAATTTCCCGAAAACGCAAATGTTAGTCAAGGTGTTGTTGAATTATGTGACACAATTGGTCTTTTGTTTGCACCAATGTTGCGGGATAAGCAGGGCTTAAATCGAAGTATCGTTTATAAAAATATAAAAGCACTAAAGGATTCTGTGGCATTCCTTTTGGGTGCTAAATACCTGTCCTTAAAAGTATTTTTTCTGTTATTGGTCGGTGGAATCGCGTATCTGGTTAATTCAACATCGGATTATAAGATAACCGCAGAAGCAGGTCTTGAAGGTGCCGTGCAGCGTGTAGTGGCAACGCCTTTTGATGGTTATATTGCGTCTTCGTTCAGGCGTGCGGGTGATAGGGTAACCCGGGATGAACTTCTAGGTGAACTAGATGATCGAGATTTAAAGTTAGAGCTAATACAGATTAGTAGTGAGCGTGCGCAAGCGGTTGGTCAGTATCGCGAAGCCCAGGCGACCGGCCAACGTGCGCGTACCAAGATTTTTAAAGCTCGAATCGATCAAGCGGATGCGCGTATAGAACTTGTAAAAGAACGCATCGAGCGCACCCGAATAAAGTCACCGTTTGACGGTATTGTTGTAAGTGGTGATTTGAGTCAGTCATTGGGTGCATCCGTGCAGCGTGGCGAGGTGTTATTTGAAGTAGCGCCGTTGGATGATTACCGAATTATTTTGAAGGTAGACGAACGGGATATCGACTATATTAAAATTGAACAGCCGATATCACTGGTTTTGTCGGCGCTACCAAATGAAAAAATTGAATCGGTGGTTAATAAAATCACACCCGTATCGGTCGCCGCAGATGGGCGAAATTACTTTCGGGTTGAGGCACACTACAAGGCCGATAACACACGTTTGCGACCCGGTATGGAAGGAATTGCCAAAATTAACATCGACCAGCGTTCACTTATGTGGATCTGGACCCGTGAAATGGTTAACTGGATGCGTTTATGGGTCTGGCGTTGGGTAAGTTAGGGAATACAGAAATGATATGTGTTTTGATGACGTAGCAGGCCATGCAACAAAGTATCTATAGCGCATTTTGGTATCG
>Ga0213861_10002678_pt1 | contig 15104 bp, 18 predicted proteins | sample PICome_4_FD_160110 | JGI IMG/M metagenome (GOLD analysis project Ga0213861, IMG submission 160110) | Coastal seawater microbial communities near Pivers Island, North Carolina, United States - PICO131 | ecosystem: Environmental > Aquatic > Marine > Coastal | place: USA: North Carolina... | reverse complement strand
AAGTATTAGATGAAACACCTGAAGAAGATATAGAAGCATTAGAAAATGAGTCTGAAGTTATAAAATTTAGTACAGCAGTTGTTGCTGAAGCTATTAAATCAGGAGTATCTGATATTCATATTGAACCTTACAGATTTAGTTCAAGAGTGAGATATAGATTGGATGGAATGCTGAAAGAACAAGAACATTTTTCAAAGTTTCTTCATTCAAATTATGGAGCAGTGGTAACCAGATTTAAAATTATGGGTAAACTTGATATTGCAGAAAGAAGGTTACCACAAGATGGAGCCATTCCTTTTAAAATTGATGGTAAAGTAATTGATCTTCGTCTTTCAATGTTGCCTACAGCGAATAATGAAAGAATCGTTATGAGGGTTTTAAATAAAGACGCTGGTGATATTAGTTTAGAGCAATTAAATTTTGAAGAAAATGATTTAAAAAATTTAAGAAAAGCAATTCATGGTACACAAGGTTTGATATTGGTAACTGGCCCAACTGGATCTGGAAAAACCACTACTCTTTACAGTATATTAAAAGAAGTTTCTAAACCTCATCTAAATATCTTAACAGCGGAGGATCCTGTTGAGTATGAACTTGATGGAGTTGGACAAGTTCAAATTAAAGATGATATTGGTTATGATTTTAATAGAGCGCTTCGATCTTTTCTAAGACAAGACCCAGAAATTATTCTTGTTGGGGAAATGAGGGATAAAGAAACGGTTGATATCGGATTAAAAGCTGCATTAACAGGTCACTTAGTATTTAGTACGCTTCACACTAATGATGCCCCAAGTTCAATCACTAGATTGCAAAACATGGGAACGCCTGATTATTTAATTTCAGCAGCATGTACTTTGGTGCTTGCACAACGTTTAGCTAGAAAAACTTGTACAGAATGTAGAGAGCCGGATACGGATGTAACTCCTAAAGTTTTAGAAGAGTTTGGATTTACACCAGAACAATCTTCAAGAGCTAAAGTTCTTATAGGAAAAGGTTGTGCTAGATGTAGTGACTCAGGATACAAAGGAAGAATGGGTATTTATGAAGTATTAAATGTCACTAAACCAATTAAAGAAGGGATATTAAGAAAAGCAACTACACCAGAGCTTAAGGAGATCGCAAAAAAAGAGGGCTTTAGACCAATGTCTGAAATGGGAAGAGAAATGATTTTGTCTGGAGATTTAAGTATAAGAGAATTCGATAGAGTTCTATCAACGGAGTAATAAGATTATGTCATCAGAAACATTCACGTATAAAGGAATTTCAGCAGGTAAATATGTTGAGGGAACAATTGAGGCATTAAGTCAAGATGAAGCTAATTTTAAGCTTAAAGAGCAAAAAATTATTATTACCAACATTAGTAAATCCAAAAAAAAAGCTGCTGCAAAGAAGAAAAGTGGAGGGGGATCATCTTTTTTTAAAAAGAAAGTTAAGCCTGAAGATGTTGTAATTTTTTCTAAACAGTTCGCAACTATGGTAAAAGCAGGATTACCAATTTTAAATGTTTTGGGCATGCTACGTGATCAATTAGAACACCCAGAGTTAAAGATAATTGTTGAAGAAATTAGAAAAAACCTCGAAGGTGGTCTCACATTATCCAAATGTTTTGAAAAATACCCTGATATTTTTGATAATATTTATATCAATCTTATTAAAGCTGGTGAAGCCAGTGGAAAATTAGATATTTTTTTAATGAAGTTAGTAGAGTCTCTTGAAAAAAGAGAAAAAGTTAAGAAGAAAATTAAAGGTGCTTTAACTTATCCAATTGTAATGTTTACGGTTGCAATCACAGTAATGGTTTTTATGTTAATCAAAGTAGTACCTGTTTTTGCTCAAATGTATGAAGGTATGGGTGTAGCATTGCCAACTTCAACAGCAGTTATTATGACAGCTAGTGATTTTATGAGAGGACAAGGTGGCTTGACCTTATTTATTGTAATACTAGTTTTTTATTTTAGCTTTAAATATCTTACAAATAATATTCCAAAAGTAAGATATTGGTGGCATGGTAGAGTTTTAAAGATGCCAGTTTTTGGTGATATGATTTTAAAATCATTGATCGCTAGAGTTTCACTAATTATGGGAAATCTAAGTTCTGCGGGTGTAAATTTATTAGAAAGTTTAGAGATCGCTAAACAAGTAAGTAATAACGATGTCGTAACTCTTGCAATAGAAAACGTAAAAAAAGGAGTCTTTTCAGGAGATACACTTACAAAATTATTTTTAAAAGAACCAACTTTTCCACCAACCTTTAGTCAATTAATTTCAGTTGGAGAACAAACTGGAAATTTAGATGAAATGTTTAATTCAGTTTCAAGTTATTATGAGGAAGAGTTCGATACAGCAGTTGATAACATGGCTAGCTTAATAGAACCGATCATGATTGTATTTATGGGTACTATGATTGGTGGATTAATGATTGCGATGTATTCACCAATATTCAATGTTGGTTCAATTATTGGACAATAAATTTAATAATTTTTTATTAAAATTAAGTGATTTACCCAATCTGTTGCAGCCGTTTTAAATACGACTTCATCCATAATCTGTCCTATGAAAAAAGTTCCTAAACCACCTGGTTTAATATCGTTAACATTTCTAGGTTTGATATTTGATGGTATAGCTGGCTCGCCTTTATCATATAAATCAATTTTTAATTGATTATTGTCAAAACTAATTTCAACTTTCAGACTATCAGATGTTTCTTTTCCACTATAAGCATGCTTAACGATATTTTGAGCTGCTTCTGCTAGTGCCAACACCACATCATCGCATGATGATTTAAAGATATCATCTTTAGCAAGTACTTCTCTTGCAAAACTTCTTATCTCTTTTAAACTTGATGAATGAACTGAAAACTCTTTACTTTCAGAAAAAGTCATTACTCTATAATTAGTATTTGTTCTAGTTTAGCCATCATTATTACTTTAAGAACAGATTTACTAATTTCTTTTAGTACAACTCTATTTCCAAGCTCTGCAGCTTTTTGATGACTTTCAATTAGAACAGAAATTCCAGAAGAATCCATGTATTGAACTTCCTTGAGGTTTAAATGAACTTCTTTACCGCCTTCGATTAAAGGCATGATAACCTCTTTTGCCTTTTCAGTTACATCCATATCAATTTCACCATCTAGGTGAACTGTTGCTATGTTTCCTTCTTCTGTAATTTTGTATGTCATGGGTTTCTATATCATAAATAATTGAAATTTTTCAAAAAAAACAAGTAAATTTTAAAAAAAACGACCCATAATTAACACTTGAACATTTGTTCAATTTATAAAATGATGTATTTCTAACAATAATTAATTAATTAATAAAAGGAATATTCAAAATGAAGAACAAACAAAAAGGTTTTACTCTAATTGAGCTACTTGTTGTTGTAGCGATTATAGGTATTCTAGCTGCCGTAGGTGTTGTCGCTTATTCAGGTTACACATCTAGTGCAAAAAAATCAGCAGCAAAATCAAACCATTCTGCAGTATTAAAGTATGTAGCTTCTGAAATGAAAAAATGTAACATCGGAACTGATACAGGAAAAGCCATGAAAGATAAAGATGGTAGTGAAAAACTTACATGCTCAGATGTTGGAACAAATGGGGCAGTTGCAACAGCAGCTATTGCAGCACTTAATGACTTTAAAAATTCATACGGTGAAGTTAATGGTTCTAAGTTAGCAATTGTTTCTGGAGCAACAACAGCGCCTACTTGTAGTAATACTACTAAAGGACAAACAACAATCGCTGATGATGGAAGTTCAATCTACATTTTCACATGTGCTACAGATGATGGTACAGCTGACAATGGAAATTTACTTTCTAACCAAGCAGTTGTAGAGTAGAAAATACATTAAATTTTGTCTATGACTACTAGGAGATCTGGTTTTACTTTAATTGAACTTTTAGTAGTCGTAGCAATTATAAGCATAATCGCAGCCATAGGTTTCGTTGCATACAGCGGTTATGTAGAAGCTGCTAAAAAGAAAACAGCAGAGAATGCAATGATGCAGTTGTCTTTAGCTCAAACAGAATATTATTCAGAAAACTCATCATACTTTGGTGCAGGTTCAGGGACAAGTACAGATTGTTCTCCATCACCTGCAACGTCTGATGCCGCAGAGTCAGCATTAATCGAAGGGTCAGAGTTGTTCACAAGTGATTTAGGTTACAATGTCTGCATCATATTAAATGATACGAAAAATTATTATATCGTATCTGAAAAAGATGGCGGCGGATGCAAAATTAAACTTGACGGAAAACAAGTATTTACAAGAGAAGGTTGCTAGATCAATTCAATGATCCTAGAAACGTTAAAAAAATTCATAATTAGTTTTTTTAAAGGCGAATTAAGCCTTAATACCAAAATAGCAGTTACTGCAAGTTTGGTATGGATAATTTTCATAGGATATTTAACCTGGTGGAATGGTCTTAAAAGTTTTGCTGTAGACAAAAGTTTTAATTGGGATGAGTGGTTTTGGTTTGGAATTCTACCTGCAGTTGCTCCTTATATATTTTATTTTCTTTGGAAAAAAAATGATGAATAGGAAATGGAAAATATAGATTTGGAGTCGGTAAAATCATTTGTTGATACCCTTTGGGTAATTGATTGTGCAATATTAGTTTTTATCATGCAAGCTGGTTTCATGTGTATGGAGACTGGTCTTTCAAGACATAAAAATAGTATTAACGTTGCACTTAAGAATGCAGCTGACTTTGGTTTAGCTGTTGTAGTGTTTTGGATTTTTGGTTTCGGCTTAATGTTTGGAACAAGCTATAATGGTTTTTTTGGAACCGATCTTTTCTTTTTTAAAACTGAAAAATCTGAATACATGACTTATTTTGTGTTCCAAGCGATGTTTGTTGCAACCGCTGCAACAATAGTTTCTGGTGCTGTCGCTGAAAGAATGAAGTTTAATGGATATTTAATTATAACTATCATTGCTACAGGTATAATTTATCCAATTGTTGGTCATTGGGCATGGTCTTCTAGTTATTTAAATAATATGAATGATGCAGTAACGCAGTTATTAGCTGTTACTGGACAAGTAAAAACTACAGGATGGTTAACAGAGCTTGGTTTTGTAGATTTTGCTGGTAGCACAATTGTTCACTCTGTTGGTGGATGGATTGCACTTGCTGCAGTATTAATTTTAGGGCCAAGGATTGGAAAATATTCTAAAGCTAATAAAGGTAAATTTACTGGCTCAAGTTTCCCTTTAGCAGTTTTAGGAACTTTAATTTTATGGTTTGGCTGGTTTGGATTTAATGGTGGAAGTAATGGTGCAATGGATGAAACGGTACCCTTAATATTAATTAATACGTTTCTTTCTGCTGCTTTTGGATTATTAACTGGGCTAGCTATTTCATTCGCCTTATTTAAAAAACCAGATCCATTTTATGTGATATTAGGGCCTCTTGCTGGATTAGTTGCAATAACAGCAGGTTGTAATTCAATGACTTCAGTTACAGCGATCTTTGTTGGAATTATCGGAGCAATTATATCCATTTTTGTAAATGAACTTTTAAATAAATTTGAGATAGACGATGTTGTTGGTGCGGTTCCTGTTCATTTAGCAGCAGGGATATGGGGAACAATAGCAGTTGGTTTATTTAGTGATTTAGACAAATTAGGAACAGGACTTACAAGATTAGAACAAATTGAAGTTCAATTTATAGGAATATTAGCAATTGGTGCTTTCGCATTTTTTGGATCATATATTGTATTAAGACTTTTAAATTATTTTTATCCATTACGAGTAAGCCCTTTACATGAAGAACTTGGATTAAATATTGCAGAACATAATGCAACATCTGTAGAGCATGATTTAATTAAAATTTTAGAAAAACAATCTGATACTGGTGATTTAAAAATTAGAGGACCACAAGATCCATTTACGGCAGGGGGAGTAATTGGACTTTATTACAATAAATTGATGAGTAAATTAGAACAAAGTGAGTCAGAAAAAAAAGTTTGGCGCGATAGAATTTCTAATGAAGTAAACCTTGCAGTAAAAGTTCAAGAAAACTTTTTACCAAAAAGAAATTTAGAAAATTATCCTGTTCATGGAATTAACCTAGCAGCTAGAGAAGTTTCAGGAGATTTTTTCAGTTTTTATCCTCATAATGAAAGTGTTTATTTTATAATAGCGGATGTAGCTGGAAAAGGAATTCATGCAGGAATGGTGATGGCAAAAGCGTCAACATTATTTGAAATTATGTCTAGAGATAAAGTTGATCCAGATGAAATGATGCTTCATATGAATAATGATTTATTTATAACAAAGACAGGCGGAATGTTTGTAACATGTATATTAGGCGAATATAATCTTATTACCGATGAAATAAGATGGGTTAATGGAGGACACCAACCAGCATTAATTAGAAATGAAAAAGGTATTTATGAAAAGTTTGAAAGTAATTCTCCACCAATGGGAGTAATTCCTCAAAAAGATAAATCGGTATACCCTATACATAAAACAAAACTAAATGGTCATAGGTTTTATGCATTTACTGATGGTCTATCTGAAAGTGAAAACAATAAAGGAGAAGAAATAGGAATTGAAGGATCAATCGAAATAATTGAAAAAAGTTTCAACAAAGATGTTAAAAAACAATTAGATGATATTACAAAAAAAGTTGTAAAAGTCGCAGCCAAAAATAAATTAAGTGATGATTTAACCTTAATTTCAATAGGTAAGTAATAGGAATACCTTTTTAAAAATCCCCATTATGATCTATTTTATAGTGTAAACCAGATTTTTAAATGTTAGAGTTAATCTTAACAAATAAGGAAATTATGTTTAAAAAAATAATATTAACTCTAGGTTTATTTTTATTTAGTACTAATTTGTTTGCAGCTCAAACACAAATTGCTCAAGTAAATGGTATGATGTGTATTAAGTGCCAAAAAATGGTAACCAAGGCACTTCAAGCTGCAAGTCCAAATGCTACTGTTAAAGTTTCATGGCCTGAAGGTGTTGCAGTCTCATCTTTTGAGGATAAATCTAATCTTTCAGATGATGATTATAAAAATGCAATTCTTGGAACTGGTTTTGAGGTAATTAAAGTAGTAAGCGTTGAAAAAATTATTACTGATGCTGGAGAAGCTAGAAAATTAGTTGATTAATTAAAATTACATTATGACTGCAGCTGACACACAGGTAGTGCTTGATAAGCTGCAGTCTAATATAGACCAGTTAGAACTTACTAATAAAGGAGCTTTAACTGCACTAGAATTTCGTTTAGACGCAATTTTACAAGCAAATTTAGATACCTTTTGGCTTTTAATTTGTGCAATCCTTGTTTTTTTAATGCAAGCAGGCTTTATGTGTTTAGAGTCTGGTTTATCTAGAAGTAAAAATAGCATTAACGTAGCTCTTAAAAACATAACAGACTTTGGAATAGCAGTTGTAGTTTTCTGGGCGTTTGGTTTTGCGTTAATGTATGGAACTAGTGTATCGGGACTTTTTGGGAATAAATTTTTTTTCTTCACCACTAAAGTCGCGGGCTATCAAACTTATTTTGTTTTCCAAGCAATGTTTGTTGCAACAGCTGCAACTATTATCTCAGGTGCAGTTGCTGAAAGATTAAAGTTTTATTCTTATATAATAATAACATTTTTAGCCTCAGGTTTTTTCTATCCAATTGTTGGTCATTGGTCTTGGGCGTTTAATTTTGAAAACCCTGAAGAAAAATTTGGTTGGTTAGGTCAATTAGGGTATTTAGATTTTGCAGGGGCATCTGTTGTTCACTCTGTTGGAGGTTGGATTGCTTTATCCGTCTTGTTAATTGTAGGTAATCGTACAGGAAGATTTAGAGAAGATGATAAAAGTAAGTCTTTTCAAGGAAGCAATACACCAATAGCAGCCTTAGGCGCTTTAATTTTATGGTTTGGTTGGTTTGGATTCAATGGGGGTGCAAATGGAGCGATGGATTTAAAAATTCCGTTAATTTTAATTAATACTTTTTTATCTGCATCATTTGGACTTATCTTTTCAAGTATCATGGGTATTCTAATTTTAAAAAAACCAGAACCATTATTTATGATTACAGGCCCGCTTGCTGGATTAGTTTCTATTACTGCATCATGCGCTTATGTAGATCCTGCTGATGCAATTTTAATTGGTAGTATTGGTGGAATTGTTTCGGGTTCAACAATTGTATTACTTGAAAAAGTTAAAATTGATGATGTGGTTAGTGCTATACCTGTTCATTTAGCTTGTGGGATGTGGGGAACCATTGCAGTTGCTTTGTTTGGAAATTTCGAAATGATGGGGGTTGAAAAAACAAGATTAGAACAATTGTTTATTCAATTAATAGGAATAGTATCAATTGGGAGTTTTTGTTTTTTTGGGTCTTATATAATATTAAAAATTATCAATTCATTTTTCCCTCTAAGAGTAAATAAAATTCAAGAAGAGCTTGGTTTAAATATTTCAGAGCACAACGCATCAACAGACACTCATGAATTATTAGAAGTATTAACTAAACAAGCAAAATCAGATGATTATTCAAGTAGGGCTCCACAAGATCCTTTTACTGATAGTGGAATAATTGGCACACAATACAATGTGTTGATGGATAAACTAGAACAATCGGAGAAACAAAAAAATAAATGGAAAAATAGAGTTTCTCAAGAAATAAAACTAGCAATGAATGTTCAAAAACGTTTGATGCCTAAAAGAGATATCAAAAATTACCCAATTTTTGGATTAAATATTCCTGCAAGAGAAATTTCAGGGGATTTTTATGATTTTTATTTACACGATGACGAAGTTTACTTCACGTTATCTGATGTATCTGGCAAAGGGGTTAATGCTGGAATGGTGATGGCTAAAGCAATTACTTTGTTTAAAATTTTTGCAAAACAAAAATTTAAACCAAATGAAATTTTATTAGAAATGAACAACGACTTAAAAGAAACCAATCCAATAGGAACATTTATTACTTCAATTGTTGGAAGATACAATGTAAAGACTGATTTAGTTGAAATTGCTAATGCAGGACATCAACCAGCTCTATTGAAAAATGGTAAGAAATTTAAAGAGTTTACGTCCAGTTCAATGCCATTAGCAGTAACTAAGCACAAAAATGAAAGTGTTTACCAATTAGAAAGTTTTAAATTAGATGGTGGGCGAATTTATTGTTTTACAGATGGATTTTCTGAATGCATGGATGAAAATAAACAAGAGATTGGAATTGAGGGTGTTAAGGATTTAATATTGAAACATGAAAACTCATCCCTAAAAAAAGAGTTAGAAAATGCTACTGAAGAAATTAGATTAAAAACTTTGAAAACAGGAACTCTAGAAAAAGGGATTAAAGAAAATAATGATATCTTAGATGATGATTTGACAATTATTGGTATCGGAAATTAAAAAAAATCAAAATGAGCACATAAGTTAATCAAAAACTAAAATTTTTATTTTTTTTATTACATATCCCTATATTAGTCAGCATTATGATTAAAAAAATTAGCATCATTATATTTTTTATGCTTCTTACAGGATGTGCTCAAAACGTAGCTGTTCTTGGACCCACATTAACTTTTGTTTCAACAGGAAGTGTTGGTCACGCATTAATGTCAGGTGCTTTTAACACAGGAGTTAAACATAAAACTGGAAAAAATGTTACTGAACACATGGTTCAATCTCTAGATCAACCTTTAGATTGTTCTTTAGCAAACAGCAATGAACTTGATGGTATTTTTTTTAACGATTATGGTGACTTTGATTGTCACTTAGTAGAAAATCAATAAAGTAAAAAATCATAATACACACATAGCAAGATATTATATTTATAGTGTTTTAAAATTGATAGTTTGTTAACTTAGTTAGATGAATTCTAATCTTATTCGTTCTCAAAACCTTAAAGCATATTTTTATTTATTTTTTGCAACATTATTTTGGGCTGGAAATTTCACAATTGGAAAATTTGCTTTTATTGAAAATATACCTCCATATACATTATCTTTTCTACGATGGCTTCTAGTTTGGCTAATATTATTTCCTTTTACCTATAAAGAGATCATAAAATTAAAAGGTGAAATATCTAAAAATTTAACTTTATTTTTTATTTTAGGTTTTAGTAGTGTTGGAGTTTTTTCAGCATTTACTTATAATGCTTTAGCTCATACCCAAGTAATTAATGCCTCTCTTTTTAATACTGCAATCCCTGCAATGATAATTTTAGTTTGCTTTATGCTTAAAATAGAAAAAACAAATATCTTTCAACTTTCTGGATTATTGATTTCTGTAATTGGAATTTTAGTAATTATAACAAGATTAGATCTAAATATTTTACTTACTTTAAATTTTAATAAAGGTGATATTTATATGTTAATTGCAATTACTGCTTGGGGAATTTATTCAGCATTTTTAAAGAAAAGAAATTTTGAAATATCTTTATTAGCGCTTGTACAAACTATTTGTTCCTTTGGATTAATTCTTTTATTTCCAGCTTTTATTTTTGAAATGATGCAGGGTCAAATTGTTCAGATTAATAACAATCTTTTTTTAATTCTGATTTATGTAGCTATTTTTCCAAGTATTGGGTCTTATTATTGTTGGGCTGGAGCAGTTTCAATTATAGGCGCTAATAGAGCTGGAATTTTTTTATCATTAATCCCATTATTTAGTACAATTTTTGCAATGATATTTTTTAATGAAAAATTTTTATTTTTTCATTTCATTGGTTCAGTTTTGATTATATTAGGTTTATTTTTATCAAACAAAAAAATTACAAATGCTTAAAGTTGCAATACTAGATGATTATCAAAATGTTTCACAAGAGTTTGTGGACTTAAAAAAATTATCTGGAAAATACGAATTTAAAATTTTCAGTGAGCCTTTTGAAGATGAGGCAGATGCTATTGAACAATTAGCTGATTTTGAGGCATTATTAATCATGCGAGAACGAACACCGATTACTAAAAATTTAATCGATAATTTAAATGATCTTAAATACATCATCACTAGTGGCTCAAGAAATAAAGCAATTGATTTAGAGGCTGCAAAAAAAAGAAAAATTATAGTTTGTGGAACTGAAATTAATTTTAATCCAACGTGCGAACTTACGTGGGCTCTAATTTTAGGTTTATCTAAAAATTTAAAAACTGAAATTGATAATATGTATCAAGGATACTGGCAGACTACTGTTGGTTTTGAATTAAAAGGTAAAATTATTGGCTTAATTGGTCTGGGTAGAGTGGGCTCACAAGTTGCAAAAATTGCAAATGCTTTTGGTATGCAAGTAATGGCTTGGAGTGAAAATTTAGATTTAGATAAGTGCAAAGAGTTGAATGTACTTCCGTGTAGTAAAGAAGATTTAATTAAAACATCTGATTATATTTCAATCCATGTTCAAGGAGGAGATCGTTACAAAGATTGTATTACTATTAAAGAGTTTGACCAAATGAAAAAGACAGCTTTTTTAATTAACACTTCACGAGGCCCAATAATTAATGAGGATGATTTAATCATAGCTTTATCAACGAATGTTATTATGGGAGCAGGGATAGATGTTTATGAGAAAGAACCTTTGCCAGAAGGAAATAAATTAAGATTTTTACCAAATGCATTACTTACTCCACACATTGGTTATGTGACTGCAGAAAATTATAGTATTTTTTATACTCAAATGATTGAAGATCTAGAGGCTTGTGTAAATGGAAAGCCTATTCGTGTTATTGAAAAATAATGGAGTTAGCTGTAGTTAATCACAAAGATTATGTTGCAAAAATTGGAGATGATCACAAGTTTCCAATTAATAAATTTGGCGAACTTGCTAAATATCTCATTAATCAAAAAGTAGTAAAAAAATTTCATACTCCTAAACCTTGTTCATTTGAAACTTTAAATAAGGCTCATTCTGAAAACTATATTAATGATATCAAAAATAAAACTTTGGATAAAAATGGAATTAAAAAAATTGGTTTTCCTTTGGTTGATAGTGTGGTTCAAAGATCTTTAGTTGCAACTGGTGGAACGGTGTTAGCCTCAAAACTTGCATTAAATTATGGAGTTGCTTGTAATACTGCAGGTGGAAGTCATCATGCTAATTATGAAGGAGGTGCTGGTTATTGTGTTTTTAATGATGTAGCAGTTGCTACCCATTACTTGTTAGATAGAGGGTTAGCTAATAGAATTTTAATTGTAGATTTAGATGTACACCAAGGAAACGGGAACTCAGAAATTTTTAAAGATAATAGACATGTCTTTACATTTAGCATGCATTCAAAAACTAATTATCCTGCCAAAAAGTCAAAAAGTGATCTAGATGTTGAGCTTGAAGACAATCTTGAAGATAAGGCATATATAAAGACACTTAAATATTATTTATCTGAGTTTAATAAAGAAAACTTTGACTTTGTCTTTTATATTGCCGGGGTTGATATTCACTTTAATGACAGACTAGGTAAGTTAAAAATTTCCGATGAAGGAGTAAAGCAAAGGGATGAATTAGTTGTTGAAAATTTTTATTCAAAAAGAATACCTATTTGTGGAGTTTTAGGAGGAGGATATAATAAAGACTTCAGTAAATTGGTTGAATTACACTCTTTATTGCATCAATCATGTGCTAAATTGATTTAACATGACCAAAAAAATTAACCCAAATTTAACCGCTGAACAAAAATTAGTTTTATTTGAAGATGGAACTGAAATGGCTGGTACTAGTGAGCTCAACCATGAAAAAAGAGAGGGAAGTTATCACTGCACTAACTGTGGGGAAAAATTATTTGACTCAAATACTAAATATGAAAGTGGGTCTGGTTGGCCTTCATTTTATGAGTCTTTACCAGATGTGTTTGAAACTAAAACAGATCATCATTTAGGGTATGCAAGAACTGAGTACCATTGTAAAAAATGTGGAGGACATCATGGACATATCTTCGAAGATGGCCCAAACCCCACAGGTAAAAGATACTGCAACAATGGAGTTTGCTTAGTTTTTAAACCTAAAATATAAAATGATTATTAAGTATATTAGCTTTTTAGTTGGTATTATTTGGTCATACTCAATTATAAAAACTCAATCAATTTTTAGTAAAAAAGCTGGATTAATTTTTAAAATTTTTATTAGCAATATTTCATGGCTTACTTTGATCACAGCTTGTTATTTTGGATATAAAAATTTTTCAATCAAATTAACAATTTATGGAATTATTATTGGTGTTGTTTTGGTAAATATTGCTTTTTATTTTTCCAAAAAATATATAAATCAAACATTTGATGAAAAAAAACTAGAGCTTTTAAAAATTTTTTTTGAATATACTTTAATTTTGTGGGTAATTTACTACGTATTATTTTAAAAGATCTTGAAGTTTATTCTCTTTTTCTAGTGCTCTTGTTTCGTCATACCCGCCAATGTGTTGATCGTCAAAAAAAATTTGAGGAATAGTTCTTTTACCATTGGCTCTTTTAATCATTTCATCCATAGCACCATCAACACTAGAAATATCAATTTCTTTATATTCAACATTGTTTCTAGTTAATAATCTTTTTGCTGCATCACAGTAGTTGCAAAGAGGACCTGTATAAATAGTTACTGATTTCATATCTTAAAGATAGTCATTCTTTTTAATTTTACTAGTTATTTCTTTTCTAGAATACTCAAACTTTTTTCTATGTTTGATACTTTTTTGATTAACTCTTTTTCTCCACAATCTAAATGAAGCAGGTTTTACAGATCTTCGCATAATTTTAATTACTTCAGACTCTGTCTTTCCAGTTTTCTTTTCTATTTCTTCAAAGGTGATCCTATCTGCCCAGGCAGCCCAAATAATCCAATCTGGGTCATTAATTGCTGGCTCAGGATTCTTAACTCTTGTGATGGGGGTGTGACCTTTTTTTTTCATAAATCCTTTATATTTGAAAAAAATGATTAATGCATTTTATTTAGCATATGTTATTATGGTTTCTGATAGTCCATCTTAGCCATCTTTAGCTCCCGGTTTTTTTGGACTATCTTCCTTAAAATGTACCCCTTAAATTATTTTCTATTTCTTCAAATAATTCTTTTTTTGTTTATTACTCCTGGAACACCACGGATAGTAATTATTTCTTATTCTATGAATTATGGAATTCAAAAATGTATCTGGACCGCTCTTGGAGATGTTACTGCTAATATTATTCAAGCAACTTTAGTAATTTTTGTAATTGGTTCTTTTTTTTCAGAAAACTCAGCTTTGCTTAATTCATTTAAATGGATTGGAGTAACTTACATTTTATATTTAGCTTATGATCTTTATAATTCTAAGCCAAAAGATATTAATTCTAAAAATATTAATTCAAAAAGTTTATTTTCTTTTTTTAAAGATGGGTTTTTGGTTGCAGGCACAAGTCCAAAGGCTTGGATGTTTTTTCCATTAATTTTCCCCCAATTTATTGATTTTAATTCAAATTATTTTGTTCAATTTATAATTTTGATCACAACTTATGTTGTCTTAGATTTTTTATCTTTAATTGCTTATGCTCTACTTGCGCAAAAATTAATTAAATGGATAAAAGCAAACCCAAAAACTATTAATACAATTTCTGCGAGTGTTTTAGTAATCATTGCAGGAATTATTGTTGTTACACAACAATATTAACTTTATTAACTAGTCTTTATTGCCACTTGCAATAACACAAATTTCTTTATTAAATTGGCTATTAATTAATTATTAACAATAGGAAATAAAAATGAAATTACATAGAATAATTTTAAGTTTTGTTTCTGCATTAGCAATTTTATTGTCTTCATCAGCTACTTCTTTTGCAAAAGTTGTAGGTGACAAGATAGTTTTAGGATCTGCTATTTCATTAACAGGTAAATATTCATCTAATGGTGTTCATACTCAAAATGGTTATAACATGGCCGTTGATAGAATTAACAGCATGGGTGGTGTTAAAGTTGGTGGAAAAACTTATAAGTTTGAAATCATTTATTACGATGATGAGTCAAACCCTAAAAGAGCAGCGCAACTTGCAGAAAGATTAATCAAACAAGATGGTGTTGAGTATATGCTTGGCCCATATAGTTCAGGATTAACCAAAGCGATCGCACCTGTAACAGAGAAATATGGTGTTCCAATGGTTGAAGCAAATGGTGCATCTAGATCATTATT
>Ga0213861_10002677_pt1 | contig 15109 bp, 13 predicted proteins | sample PICome_4_FD_160110 | JGI IMG/M metagenome (GOLD analysis project Ga0213861, IMG submission 160110) | Coastal seawater microbial communities near Pivers Island, North Carolina, United States - PICO131 | ecosystem: Environmental > Aquatic > Marine > Coastal | place: USA: North Carolina... | reverse complement strand
ATCAGGGCCGAGCAAAAAGGCCTTGAAGCCGACGCTGCCACGGCGATCATGATGGCAGCCTAACCGGCGCAAAGCGCTGTCTCATAACCGTGCCCCAGTACACTTCGACATTGAAGCTCCATTCTGTCGAACCCGATACCAGCGACCGGATTTGCACCGTGCCATCTGCCAGTTCGACAATCTCGACCATGTCGGACAGGGCCGTGCTTTGCGCAATAGCTGCCAGAGCTGCGTCGCGGATGTCTTCGCGGCTGGTGGTGTAGGTGGTGCGGTCATAGTCGATATCGACCCATTCCGACAGAACACCGTCGATTGTCACCTGGATGGACGCGCCAAACAGCTGGAATTCACGAACATCGCCATCACCGACCAGCGACAGTTCCACGAAATTGGACACGCCGTTGTTCATGTAGATGTTGTCTTCGCCAGCGCTGGTGCTGATCGATGCGCCGTCACCGGTTGTGGTGTCGGAGGTTGTGATGAGCGGACCTTCGTTGCGGTTGTCCGTGTTGTAGAACACGGTGTCATCGCCCGCGCCGGTTTCGATGTCGAGGAATTCGAGATCGGCACCGGAAATGATTCCTTCACTCGTAGCGCCTGAATTCAAGCGTAGTGTGTCATCGCCAGCGCCGGTGTTGATGACAAGGGAATCCCCCGCAGCGCCACCAAAGGCATAGTTTTCATCGCCCTCGTCCGCCGAGTTGCCGAATGTGATCGACAGACGGTCATTGCCGCCACCCAGCAGGTAGCTGTGCGCGCCGTTGCCGAATTCGTCCAGGTTGGCGAATGCGGTCAGGTCACCTTCGAACGCGGTTGCATCGAACACGCGCACGTCGGTTTCTTCGTTCCGGCCAAGCTCGCTGGCGCCACCGATTTCCTCGATGATCAGGTCTGCGACATCGCCCGTCCCGGCAACCGCCAGATCGGTTGTCACGATGATTGTGTCAAGCGCGTCGCCGGTGGAGTTCAGATCACCAATCCAGCTCGGCTTTTCGGAGCCGCCCAGAACGTTGAGGTTGAACACCTCGATGCCCGCTGCGATGCCTGCCGGCGTATCTTCTGCCTTGCCACCAACGATCAGGTCGCCACCTTCACCACCACGGCCAACCTTGTGGACGTCGATGTCGATGGAGATCGGCTGATCTGCGATTTCGTTGATCGAGTTGAAACGGCCGAACACGTCGTATTCACCGATTTCTTCTTCGATCCGCGAGAAGCCGGTCGCAATGACCGGGGAGCCGTCGCCCGAGGTCAGAACGATGGCCGGGATCGGATCGGATTCAGAGCCGTCGTCGATGAAGGTTGTCGTTGTGATCGTCGGATCCAGCGTCAGCGTGGTGCCGGCCGGCAGGGTGCCGTCGGCGATCAGTGCCTGAAGCGCCGGCTGCAATGCGTTCACGAAGCCCTGGTGTGTGCCAGCCACGTTGGCTGCAGCGGCTTCCAGAGTGACTTCAACCGGACCGTTGCCTGTGTCGATGGTGAAACGAAGACCATCCACGTCGATGTTGTTCAGGCAGTTCGGATTATTTACGAGTTCCGCATCTTCGTCCAGCAGGAAGTAGAAAATCTTGCCTTCGGCTTCCTGACACGACAGCAGGTAATCGTTGTCGAACAGAACGATGAGATCGGATGCATCACCGTCGGTGTTGACGTTGTCGGTGTGATCCATCGTGATGGTGATCTCGGACGTGTTCCGCGCAGCACCGGAAGATGTCAGCGTGGTCAGGTTTTCGATCTTGAGGTCGCCATCGGAGAAGTAGGAGCCGATTTCTTCGTGATCGGTGATGTTCTTGCCATCAACCGTTGCTTCGAACTGGTCTTCGCCACCATTGGAAGAGGTTGAGCTACGATCAACACCGTCGCGTGCTTCGATGTCGATTTCTTCGATGTTCTTCAGACGTGGCTGAACGTCGATGTCACCACCAACAGTGCCTGTCACACCGATAAATTCGCCAGTGATTTCAGCATAGAGGCGGTCATTGCCTGCACCACCGTCCAGACGGTCAGCCGAGGACAGCGAGTTGGAGATGCCGCCAGCAAACGGGTTCTGCTGGATATAGGCATTGAATTCGTCGTCATCAGCGGTGCCGTCGATGCGGTCGGTTGCCGATGTCAGCAGGAATTCTTCACCCGGAACCGGTGCCGGCTCGAAGAAGTTGTCGATGGTCTGCTTCGCGGTGGCGACAGTCGCCGGAGAGTCCGTCACACCTTCGATGATCGACTTGGCGCTGTTCTGGGCAGCGGTGTCGGTGGTGTAGTCGATGGCAGCTGCGTCAGCTGCATTGGTCCAGCTTGTCGCAACTTCGATCTTGTTCAGGATCGTTGTGCGGTCGTTGCCTTCGGCAGAATCCTGGGCACCCTCGATGATGGAGAGAATGATCTCGCCGACGGTCAAGGCGTCTGTGCCATCGATGGCAGCAAGCAGTGCTTCACTCCAGAACTCGAGACCAGCCTCATCGGGCGCCCGGTTGAAAAGGTTCAGATAAACCTCGGAGATGAACGCGTTCGCCTGCTCCGCTGTCGGGTCGCTCAGAAACGGGTACGCGATCAGCGTTTCGGGCTGCGTTGCGAAATCCGTGGCGATGTCCGCAAGGCTCAGATTGGGGTTGGCAACGGCGCCTTCCCAGAAATCCTCACCCACGGGATCTGCCGCGTGGTCGTAGTAACCGATGTAAATCGCTGCGAGCTGTTGCTCGGTGGTCAGCGTGCTTAGGTCGAGAGCCATAGCTTGTCTTCCTCTTAAAATTCGGTGCCCGATTCAATCGGCCCCATCAACGATCATTGTTGCTCGCTGAAAAACCCGAGCATCTTATTTATGTCTTTAGGGTGTTATTAATAACAATAGAGAAGCGTTATAATATTTAGATTTTTTCTGAACAAGGGAAAATGTATAGCAAATTACACACCCCCAGGCGGTTTTTGATGAAGCTATTGTTTTTAATATATTTTTTTATTTTGCTGCGCGCACTGGTTGCGGAATAGCAACAAACTTGAGGAAAAATCAGCACCCTTTTGATACTTGCGGCGCTCGTGAGAGAGGGCGAACGCCACGTCGCGCACGGCTGCGCCCAATGATGGAGGGCGCGGCTGCTGGGGAGACTTTGATCACTGAGGAGCCGCCGCCGCCCTTGAATATCCGGTTTTATCGTTTACCGGATTTTAACATGTATTGGATATTTTGTTTTATTGGATTATTCATATAATCCGATTTGTTTACATACCGGATATTTATATTTATCAGATATTTTTTGTCATCGGATTTTATTATTTACCGGATTTACAATTATATCCGATTACTCTATAAATCCGATAAAAACGTAAATCCGGTCATCAATCAAATCGGATAAGCCAAGAGGACTCTACCGTGCCAACCATCGTCGTGGCCTCTCCCAAGGGGGGCGCAGGGAAATCAACCACCGCAGTACTCCTCGCAACCGAGCTCGCACATGAGGGCATCCCCGTGACCATGCTCGATTGCGACCCGAACAGGTCGCTCTCCCTCTGGGCGGGGCAATCAGACCTGCCAAGAAACATCAATGTCTTGTCAAACATCACCGAGGCCGACATCGTCCGGACGATCAAATCAAACGATCAGGATGGCCACATCGTCGTGGTCGACCTGGAAGGTGTGGCCTCGCGTCTTGTCAGCCGCGCCATCAGTCAAGCCGACCTCGTGCTCACTCCCATGCGCGCCACCACGCTTGACGCCACAATCGGAGCTCGAGCCCTGCAACTCATCGCCGAGGAAGAAGAAGCGCTCGACCGGAAAATTCCCCACGCCGTCGTCTTCACCATGACCAAGGCAATCGTCTCAAAACAGCACAAAGGCATCGAAGCATCGCTCCGCGACCAGGGTGTCGACGTGATCGACCCACCCTTGATGGAACGCGCAGCCTTTTCCGGTCTCTTCGCCTTTGGCGGCGATCTCTACTCCATGCCAGAACAAGGCAATATGGACGGAGCACGCGACAATGCCCGCGCCTTCGCCATGCAGGTCTACAAACGTCTGGCACAGGAGGACTAACCCATGTCCGAGAGCAACCCGTTCAGCATCTCCTTGAACCCCGGCAAACTGCGCACGAAGCCAAAAGACACAAGTCCCGGCACCGTCGCCCGAACAGATAAAGCTGCCGAAAAACACGGCTTCGTCGATCGCAGTCCCCAAAAGCGCCGAGGGCGCAAACCCAGTCCCCGCACCGGTCAGGTCCACGCCAAGGTGATGCCGGATGTGGCAAAGGAAATCGCCGCCGAAGCACGGTTCCGTGGCGTGCAACAAGGTGTCATCATCGAAGAGGCCTGGGCCTTGTACAAATTGCAAAACAACCCGTGACGTCGCCGCACGCGGCTGCGCTCTTCGGACAATTCACGGTCAGCTTCGGCTTGAAAGGCCCAGCAGGATGCGCGATGCCACAGCCGGTGAACACACAAAAGATCATGTCCTGGATCGGCATGACATGTCGCATACACGTCGAAGGGGAGGGGACCGCACATGACACAAGAGTATTTGTCCCAGCCAGACCCTGGGTTGACCCAGCACCAACCATCCGTGGACGACCGCCTTGCCGCGCCAGCCCGAGAGACAGCCCCCCCGGCCACACAAAGACCGGCAAAAACTGGAGCCCTCGCCAACGTCACCGCACGCTTGACCGGAGCCCCCAAGACGGACCAGCCCCCCGCATCCTCCGCAGAAGCAGGACCAAGACCCATGAGCACCCGCCGCAAACTCACGCCCCTCAAACGTCTGGAACGCTATGTGTCGGCCATCTTCAAACTGGGCCGGACCGAGTACATGGCCAAGGATGCCCGCAGGCGCATTGAACGCGCCGAGCTGCGCATGGACGACATCGAGGGCGAGCTGGGACGCTTCGGCCGCGACATCCGCGAAACCTGGCGCAGCTCCGAGGAGACGGAGCGCAGCGTGACCGAACTCCGGCACATGCTCCAGGGCACCGGAGGAACAGGTTCCAAACTGCTCGATGACATCGCCCTCCTGCAACAGCGGCTCGACCAGCATCGCGTGCTGACCGACAGCCTTGTGCACGAATTCCTCAATAAGCGCGCACATCTCCAGGATACCTTTCGGTCTGAAACCTCATTGATGGCGCGTGTATTCTCCGATCTCTCACGCCGGGTCGACATGATCGGGCAACGGAGCGGCATGGCTCCCGAGGATCTGGCCACCCCGGCATCCCCAATCAACCTGCCTGCATCCGAGGGTTTTGAGGCCTTCAAGGACAGCTTCTACCACCGGCTGGAAAACCGCTATCGCGGGTCGGTCGACGAGATCGCGGACCGGCTGCGCATCTACCTGCCCGATGTGGAGGCCGCCGTGATGCGTACGGGGGGCAAGCCGGTCATGGATATCGGCTGTGGGCGCGGCGAATGGCTGGGCTTGCTCAAGCGCGCCGGGATCGAGGGCTTCGGCGTCGATACCAACGCGGTGCAGATCGAAGCGGCGAAAGAGCAGGGGCTCGACGTGCGTCTGGGCGATGCGCTCAAGGCGCTGGCCGAGATGGAGCCGGGCAGCCTCGCGATGATCAGCGCCCATCACCTTGTCGAACACCTGCCCTTTGACGCCGTGGCCTGGATCGCCCGCGAGGCGCAGCGCGTGCTGGCGCCGGGGGGCGTGCTGCTTTTCGCGGCCCCGCACACCCGCAACGTGCTGGTGGGGGCGACCACCTTCCACACCGATCCCACGCATCTGAAACCGATGCCGGAACAGGTGCTGACGGTGCTGTTCGACACCGCAGGCTTTGATCCCGTAGAGGTGCGCGCCCTCAACCCCCATGCGCGGTTCAAGGAATTCCTCGACACGCCCGATTTCAACGACGAACTGGCCTTCCTACTGTTTGGTCCGCAGGACCTCGCGGTGCTGGGCACCAAGCCTGCCCCAAAGGACGAGGAGTAAGCCCATGCGCATCGGTGTCCTTCGCACCCAGGTCCCCTTCGTGCAGGGCGGGGCCGAACGCCACGCCGCCAATCTGGTCAGCGCCCTCAACGCCTATGGCCACGAGGCGACCGAGATCACGCTGCCCTTCAAATGGTATCCCGGTGAAGTGCTGGCCGATCACATCCTCGCCGCGCGGATGCATGACATCTCGGAATTCGAAGGTGTGCCGATTGATCTGGCGATTGGCCTCAAGTTCCCGGCATGGCTGGCCAACCACCCCAACAAGCTCTTCTGGATCATCCACCAGCACCGCGCCGCCTATGACCTCTGGTCGGCGGGCGATGCCGATCTGATGCACGACCCCGATGGCGATGCGCTGCGCGCCCTCATCCATGCCGAGGACCGCGCCGCCTTCACCGCCAGCCCACATCCGCTTTATGCCAATTCCGGCAATGTGGCGAAACGCCTGCACCAGTATCTCGATCTGGAAGCCACACCGCTCTACCATCCGCCCCCCAATGCCGAGCGGCTCTGGCAGGGCGAGTACGGCGATTACCTGTTCGCACCGGGCCGGATCAACCCGTCGAAACGGCTCGGACTCATCCTGCGCGGGCTGGCCGCCACCCGATCGAAAATCCGCCTCGTGATCGCGGGCGTGGCCGAAAACCCCCGCTACCAGCAGGATCTGCACGCGCTGGCCCTCGAACTGGGGGTGGCCAAGCGGGTGACATGGCTGGGCCGCGTCGATGACGCCACGCTCCTGCGCCATTATGCCGAGGCGCGCGCGGTCGTCTTCGTCCCTCAGGACGAGGATTACGGCTACATCACCCTCGAGGCGATGCTGGCCGCGCGCCCGGTGATCACCGTTTCGGACGCCGGTGGACCTCTCGAATTCATCACCGACGGGAAAGAGGGCCGCATCACCGCGCCGAAGCCTGCTGATCTGGGTCAGGCCTTCGAGGAGCTCATGGGTGATGCGGCCCTGGCCGAACGCATGGGGCAGGCGGGGCTTGCGCGCTTCACCGACATGCAGATCACCTGGGAACATGTGGTCGAGACATTGGCCGGGCGCTCTGATCAGGCCATCCACCCGACCCCGGTGACGGATAGCGCGGGGCAGGAGGCAACGATGCCCCCGGAGAGCGCCACAGAGGCCGCACCAGAGCTGTCGCCGCAGGACCTTGCGGTCCAGACCCTCAAGGCCGCCATCGCGCCCCCGGAGCCGCCAGAGGACCTGCCCTTTGCCAATATCGAAGAGGTGCTTGCCGCCTATGCCTTCGACGAATTGCCGGGCCTTCTGGGCGACGACGCGCCCCCCATCGATGTTGGGCTTGCCAGCTATCTCGGCACGCACTGGACGCGCTACATGACCACGCTGCGCGCATTGGACGGGCTCGAGATCGGCACGGCGCTCGATGTGGGCGTGTTCCCGCCGCTGGTGTTTCAGGCACTGCTCGCCAACCGCTTTCCGGGGGTGCAGATGTCGGGTCTCTGGGAAGGCCCCGATCCGTACGTTCAAACCATCCGAACCGTCCGGGAGAGCGACCTGCCCAGCTTCGACATCACGCTTCAGGCCGCCAATTCCGAACGCGACCCCTGGCCCTACGCGGACAACAGCTTCGATCTGGTCACTGGGATGGAGATCCTCGAACATCTGGCCCTCGATCCGTATTTCTTCTTTTCCGAGGCCGCGCGGGTCCTGAAACCCGGCGGGCACATCCTGCTCACCACGCCCAACGTCGTCAGCCATCGCGGCGTGAACAAGATGCTGAACGGCATCGCCCCCTATTCCTTCGGCATCTTCGTCCCCTCGGGCGGCGTCTACGGCCGTCACAACCGCGAATACGCCCCCCAGGAGCTTCCCGAACTGGGACAGGCGGCAGGGCTTCAGACCGTGTCGCTGCGGACGGTCGATGTCTATGACCGCAAGGTGGACCCAAGCACCGCCGAACTTCTGGTCGCGCGCGAGGACGACCTGACTTTGCGCGGCGAAACCATCTTCTACCTCGCGCAGAAGACGGGCAAAGCCACCGGCCTGCCCAAACGCTTCTACCACGGCGATCCGACCCGCATGTCGGGCGCGCTCTCCGTGGCGTCCGTGGAAGGGGCCACCGGCCTCACCCGGATCATCGTCGAGAACCGCTCGTCCCAATGGTGGGCGGTCGCAGGCGATCACGCCACCTGTGTGCTGGCCGAATGGATCGACGCCGACGCCACGCTGCGCCACCAGCACCTGATGCAACCCATCACCGCCCCCATCGCACCGCACACCGCCGGAGAGATCGCCCTGCGGCTTGATCCGGAGGGCACGGACGGGCAGGGCCGCCTGCGCCTGCATCTCTACCAGTCCGGGGTAGGCACCATGACCGGATCGGGCCGCGCCCCCACCCTGACGCTGCCCTGTTCGCGCGACGCCTTCCTGCGCGTGGTGCGCTCCACCCCGCTGCCGGGAGGGGCGGAATGAAACCGAAAGTGCATTGGGTCTCGCCTATCCCCGAGGCCAATACCGACATCGCCCATTACACCTACCGCATCCTGCCGGAACTGGCGGCGGCCACCGATCTGACCGTCTGGACCGATGCCCGCCACTGGGACCGGGCGGTGGATGCGATCTGCCCGGTGCGCAAGATCGACCCGCACCGCACCCTGCCGCGCGATTTCGCGCGCTCCGGCCATGGCGACGGGCCGGACGCGATCTTCATCCATATCGGCAATTCCTGGGTCTTTCATTCCGGGCTGCTGCAACTGGCCCGCAGGGTGCCCTCGGTGATCGTGCTGCATGATCTGGCCATTCAGGAAATGCTGCACGACGCCATGCGCTTTGCGGGCTTCCCCCGCGACCTCTACGAGGCCGAGATGCTGCGCTGGTACGGCGAGGCCGGGCGACAGGCGGGACAGGACGTGCTGGAGCGCCGCTCGGGCGCCAATGTGCTGTCGGAAACCTATCCGGGCTTTCACCTTGCGCTCGACCGCGCCGTCGCGGTCCTGTCGCACACGCCTGCCGCGTTTGATGCTGCCCGCGCAGCAGGCATCGTGCCCTCCTACCAGCTTGACCTGCCGTTCCGCCCCTCTGCAAAGGCGCCGTCGCCGCAGCGCGCCAAGGACGGCCCCCTGCGGCTCGTGCAGTTCGGCCATATCGGCCCCAATCGCCGCCTCTGGGAGGTGCTCGAGGCACTTGGCCCCCTCAAGACCGAGATCGACTTCCGCCTCGACATCATGGGCAATGTCTGGGACCGCTCGGTGCTCAGCGAAAAGCTCGAACGCTTCGGGCTCGAGGACCGCGTTACCGTGCATGGCTTCGTGCCCGAACCCGAACTGGACGCTGCCCTCTCTGAGGCGCATCTCGTCTTCAACCTGCGATACCCGACCATGGGCGAGGCCTCCGGCAGCCAGTTGCGCATCTGGAACGCCGCCGCCGCCGCCGTGGTCACCGATCTGGGCTGGTACGGATCACTCCCCGACGACACCGTGTTCAAGATCCCGCTTCAAGGCGAGACCGCCGCTCTTCAGGACCTCGTGCGCCGCGTGAATGCCGACCGCGGCCTCGGGGCCACCCTTGGCCAGACCGGCCGCACCCGGCTCGAGACCCGCCACACGCCCGCACTCTATGCCAGGGGCATCGCCGAGATAGCCGAACGCTTTGCCGAGGATGCCGCCCTGTCGCTCCATGCCCGCCGGGTGCGCGAGACCCTGGCCCGGGTGCCTCACAAGACCCCGCTTTACGACAGGGCGCTCAAGACGCGGATGTGAGAGCACTCATGAGTAGCCTGCTTCCTTCTGGTGCCGGATCGCAAGGATGGTCACGCCAGTCTCGCCGACATGGTATCTGACCACATATCCGCTGTCGCCGAAATCGACGATCCAGTCGCGAAATGCGTCTGGCAGATCCTCCACAAGCCGTCCGATCCCCGGTTGCGTCCCCAGAAGCGTCACACCTCTCCGGATCGCCTCACCAGCCCGTTGCGCGGCAGCCGGGTTCCTGTCCCGAAGAAACGTGCGCAGCCGCTCCAGATCCCGGATCGCGGCGGGCGCATGGATCACTCTCGGCATTCTGGCGGTGTCAGCTCCGCATCACTTCCCCAGCTTGCCAGCCAGTCATCCACCGCTTCAGCCGTCGCATGCTGTCCGGTTCTCTGAAACTCGTCCCATGCCTTCAACGTATCCTGCCGCAAGGCTTCGCGTTTTTCCTCCCGCTCGACATACTGGGCAATCGCTTCGCGCATGATCCAGTGGGACGTCCGCCTGCGGCTCTCGGCAAGGGCCTGAACCCGCGCCTTCATGTCGTCGTCCAGTTTGACGGATGTCGCAGCTGCCATGTCGATCTCCCGCATGAGGTATTACCTTCCGCTACTTCGTAGCACTTTCCGACAACCCTTTCCATTCTCGGGACCGCTGGAGGGAAAAGCCCCCCGGCCAATCCATCTTTTCAAAGCAGACCTTTCCCTGATCTTCCTTTCAGAGGGCCTGTGTGCCGGGCGTGACTCACTTCTGTGGGTGTTAATATGTGTTAGACTCGTGTTACGCCCCTTTTGAGGGCCATTTTTCCAATCATTTACAATCACTTCCGCGCACCCCCCGTGTGCAAAGTGGTGATTCTGCGTGTGTAGAGTGGTGATTCACCGTGTGTAGAGTGGTGATTCCCTTTTTCCCGAATCATCCCCCATGAAAACCGCCCGACAACCCCTTGGGACGACTCGCGTTTTCCGCCTTGCCCGTGTGTGAAGTGTCGAAGCGCTTGTGTGTGAAGTGTCGTTTTGACCTTGGCGTGTGTGAAATGTCGTTGTACCTTGCCCTGTGTGTGAAGTGTCGTTCAGGAGCCTGCCCCATGTCCACAGCGCCCGCCGCCTATCCGCTGCTGCCGGACCGCCATCCGCAGGGGGATTTCTTTGTCTGCGACATCCTCGACGCCGCCCCCAAGGGGGACATGGGCTCGATGGAGCATCCGATCTTCTCGCTGTCCACCAAACCCGACACCCGGCCGCGCCGCTATGAACACAACGGCGTCACCATCGACATCAAGCCTTCGGTGGATGGGCTGGCCACCGTGCATGACCGGGACATCCTGATCTACTGCATCTCAAGCCTCATCAAAGGCATGAACGAAGGCCGCGAACCCCAGCAGGTGATCCGCTTTCAGGCCGCCGACCTGCTCAAGGCCACCAACCGCATGACCACCGGGCGCGGCTACAACCTTCTGAAGGCCGCGATGGAGCGGCTTGCCGGCACCCGCATCTCCACCAACATCACCACCGGCGGGCAGGAGATTTTCGAGACCTTCGGCCTCATCGAACGCGCCAGGATCGTGCGCGAAACCCGCGACGGGCGCATGCAGGAGGTCGAGGTCAAGCTCTCGGACTGGGTCTTCAACGCGATCCGTGCGCAGGAGGTGCTGACGCTGTCACGCGAATACTTCCGCCTGCGCAAACCGCTGGAACGGCGCATCTACGAACTGGCGCGCAAGCATTGCGGCCGCCAGAAGGAATGGCGCGTGTCGATGGCGGTGCTGCAGAAGAAATGCGGCTCGGGCTCGACCTTGCGCGAATTCCGCCGCCTCGTTCTGGCCATCGCCAAGGAAGATTCCGAATACAACCACATGCCGGATTACGAGATCCGCATCGACGACGACAAGGACCAACTCATCGCCCGCTCCCGCGGCACCGTGGGGGACGACCGCTCCGAGGCGGTCGAAATCCCTCCCCTCGACCCGGAGGTCTACGACATGGCCCGCGCCGCCGCCCCCGGCTGGGATGTCCATGTCATCGAGGCCGAATGGCGCGCCTGGGCCAGCAGCACGCCTCGCAATCCCGAAATGGCCTTTCTGGGCTTTTGCAAGAAATGGGCCCAGCAGCGCGGGGAGCCGTAACTTTCGGCGGCACAGGGGCGCACATCAAGGCGGAGGAAAATGGCAGGAAATAGGGGGGCTTTCTTCGCATCACTATCGGTATGCCATCACGGCACGAAATCTGTCCGCAGGATGCTCACCCCGCCAGCCCGAGAAACACAGCCAGCGCTCGGTTCACGCTGACCATGGTCGCTTCGTCAAGACGGCCAAACACCGGACCGATCTTGTCGGCCTGCACGGTCATCGGCTTGTCCAGCATGATCTGGGACTGCGCGCGCAGCCCGTTCTCCGGTGTCGGCTCCACCGTCGGGCGCAGCAAAGGGGCATCAAGCAGAGTGGATGTGATGGGCAGGATCGCCACCGACCCCAGTCCGACAAACTGGTCGGATTGGATGACAAGGGCAGGTCGGGGTTTGCCATAAGCCCCCTGAAGCGCCACCGTGACAAGGTCGCCGCGCCTCAGCTCCACCCGTCCAGATCCGCCGCCGCTGCATCCATGAAATCATGCAGAGCCGCATCCTGCCGCTCAGCCGCCGCGATCAGCGCCGCTTGTCTGCGGCATTCCTCGGCAAAGCCCGAGCGGCGGGTGTCGGGCACCCAGATCTGAACCGGACGCAGCCCTGCGGCACGCAGCGCGTCGCGATGTTTCTGCACACGGTCTGAAACGGGTGTCGGCATCTGTGTCTCCTTGTCGTTACATGTAACGGATACGAGGAGCCGTTTCAATACAGGTTGCACGCATCAGCACTGACGCCCCTTTTCGCGTGGAACGCCGTCAGGCGTGACAAGCGCACTGGAGACGCGTTTCTTTAACAAACCCTGAATAGGACCGAACCGGACCCAATGTTTCGCGTGCGAAACATTTCCCTGACAGGCAGTTAACCCTCCAGCGCCGCCATCACGTCCCGCCCCACATCGTTCCAACTGCGCAGGGGGGTGTCTGCGATCCGCGCCTCCAGGGCCGCGCGCTCCGACGGATCGAGACAGCGCAGCACGGCGGCCTCAAGGCTCTGCATCGACGCAGGATCGCAATAGGCCACCATGTCGCCGCCCACCTCGGGCATGGACGCGGTCTGTGACACCACCCCGGTCTTGCCATAGCTCAGCCCCTCGCCGATGGGCAGGCCCCAGCCTTCGTAAAGGCTGACCGTCGCGGTAAAGAGGCAGTGACGGTAGAGGTGGTCCAGTTCGGCATCGGTGGGCGCATCGAGCCAGATCACCCAGCCGCCCAGGCCGCCCGTCTGCTCGAGCATCGCAAGGAACCCGCCCGTCAGCCAGCCGCGCTTGCCCGCCAGCACGAGGCGCGGCAGCTCGAGATCGTTTCGCTGCGCAAGACGCGCCCAGACCTGCACCAGCCGCCAGAGGTTCTTGCGTGGCTCGATCGTGCCCACGCAGAGCGCGTAAGGCACCGTGGTGGCCTCATGCACCAAGGGGCTGAGGGCATGGGGGCCGTCAAGGGCCGGGCCGACACCGGCCTGCGCCAGCGGGGTGACATGAACCGTGCCGCCAAGCCCTTGTTCCGACAGGAACTCCCGCAGGTCGCGCGCGGTGGCCTCGGAATTGGCGAGATAGCCGCTGACATAGTCTGCCGAGCCGACCAGCCACTGGTGATAACTCTTCGCCGCCTTGGGATCGGCCTGTTCGGGCAGCTTCATCGGGATGAGGTCATGCACCAGAAGCACCACCTTCACCCCGCGCGCATGGGCGCTGCGAAAGGCACTTTCCACCTTGCCACGGCCCCAGATCGCCCCCAGCCCGCAGACCGTGTCGCCCGGTTGGGCGACCTTGGCAAAGGCGCGCAGGGCGACGGGGCGCACCGCCTTGCGCGGGCCATAGAGGCGCTGCCAGAGGGCGAAATCCAGCCCACGCTTTTCGAAATAGCGGGGCTTGCCCAGCTTGCCCGCCAGCCGCATCCGGACGACATGCACCGCCTGCTTGACCGGTTGGCCCCGGTAGCGGTCGAGAAACTGCGCCGGGATCTGCGCCTTGAGCGCACGGACCCCCAGCGCCGGGGCCAGCGCCTCGATGTCGAAGGCCTCAAGCGCGTCGATCAGATCTGCGGCGGGGCAGGTGAGATAGGCTTTTTTGACCGGATGGTAAAAACTCAGGAACACGTCCCGCCCGCGCAGCCGGACGGCCTGGGCGATGATCCGCACCGCGGCGCGCTGGATGCCGCTGACCGAGCGGTGTTCGCGGATATAGGTGACGATGTCGCTGACATCGAAGAAAACCTGCGCCATCTCGTTTCCGCCGTCCCCGTCTGACCCTTGGCCGTGGGTGTTACGGCAAGCGACGCGCGAGGTCCATCTTGGTTGCATGCACGCAGGGCAAGGGGGGTCTTCCGACTTCACGGGGAATTCACGGACCCTGCCAAAGCTTTGCTTTACAGCTTGTGACCCTGCGATAAAGTCATCTCCAGATTGTATGTTTTATCAGAAAAGGCCCGGGTACATGCCGACAATTCTCTCCGAAGATTTCAACACCAGTGACGGCGGCTGGACCACCAATGCCGATGCCCGCAATTTCACCCATGTGCCGCTCAGTGGCGGTACGGGCGGCTATGTCGAGGCCTTTGACCGGGTGTCGGGCGATGTCTGGTATTTCGTGGGGGGTGCCCCCTTTACCGGCGACCTGTCGCTCTTTGCGGGGGGCACGCTGGACTACACCATCCGCCAGTCCAGCACGTCCAGCCAGTTCGACGCGGTCGACGTGATCCTCGTGGGGGCCGACCGGTCTATCGGGTTCGACTTTCCGATCGACGAAAACCCCGGCACGGACTGGACCGATTACAGCATCAGCCTGACCGCATTGGCGGGCTGGTTTGATCTGGCGACCGATGTTGTGCTTACGACTGATGCCGAAATTGCCGCCGTTCTGGACGACCTTCAGGCGCTCCAGATCCGGGGCGAATACGTGACTGGCCCCGACTCCGCCCAGCTGGACGAGGTCACGCTGACCTCGCTCCCGGGGGCTGGCGGCGGTGGTGGCGGAACGGGCACGCCCGCGCCTTATCGCGACGGCTTTGCCACCGGCGACGATGGCTGGCGCATCACCGCCGACGGGCAGGACGCAAGATGGATCGCCACGGGCGGCAAGACCAATGGCTACCTTCAGGCCAGCGACCGCCCCTCCGGGGATGTGTGGTTCTTCAAGACGCCGGTGGCTTTCTCGGGCGATTATTCCTCCTTTTCCGGTGGCTCGCTGAACTATTCGCTGTTCCAGACCAGCCTGAGCAGCCAGTTCGACGACATTGGAAACGGCGGTGCAAAATTAGGCCATGGTAGCGGCGGGATAGTCTCGCTGCGGGCGGAGTAAAATCCTGCCACTTTTCCCTTCTTGCAGCGGCAGGGAGGGCGGGGAGATCTATACCGTGGAAC
>Ga0213861_10002676_pt1 | contig 15124 bp, 10 predicted proteins | sample PICome_4_FD_160110 | JGI IMG/M metagenome (GOLD analysis project Ga0213861, IMG submission 160110) | Coastal seawater microbial communities near Pivers Island, North Carolina, United States - PICO131 | ecosystem: Environmental > Aquatic > Marine > Coastal | place: USA: North Carolina... | reverse complement strand
TCCACCGGCTAGTACCTGTATCGACGATCCGGCATTGGCGAATATCTATGCTGATGATGCTTGTGGGGAAGCATACACCGAATTCACGGAAGTGGAGATCCCTAATCCGTGCGGAACAGGAATGGTCATTAAAAGAACTTATGAGGCCTTTGACAATTGTGGCAATACAACGAGTGCTTCCGTCATGCTGGTCGCAAATAACCTGACTGCTCCTGTGATGGAGTTTGTCGATACAACGATGAACACGCATTTGGGAGGTGAAATCCTGACGGTTAATTGTGCCGGATCCAATGGGCATTATACGGCATTCCGTGCCAGCGATATGGTGGTCACCGATTCGTGTTCGGTGGGTGCTGTCCTATCCTTTACCGAAAGGCTGGTATCAACCGAAGATTGTACCGTGGGTGGAATTGTCTCCGTCATCGAATTGAAATGGACGGCAACAACTTTCTGTGGAAACACCAGTGAGCGAATTATAATTGCTCAAGTGGTAGACAACAGTAGCCCTGTCTTTGTCGACTTCAAGCCCCTATTAACCTTAGGCTGCGGTGAGGTGATGCCGATCATCCAGGTAACCGATAACTGCGGTGAAGTTGTCGTGACGACAAGGGATCGTATCGTTCCCGGAGGTTGTGCGTTGGAGTATGTCATCCATCGCGAGATTACCGCCACCGATCCTTGCGGTAACGCAACCACCAGACAACAAGTCATTCAGGTGGGCGATGGCAGTGGCCCAACCATTATGGGCGTCGAAGTTGAGGTCTGTGATGATCTCACCATTCCGCCTGTAACGGCCTATGATGCCTGTGCCGGTGAATATGTGGACGTCACCATGGTACAAGACACCCTGGCTGCCCTTTGCCAGGGAGGCCTGGTCATACAGCGAACCTGGACCGCAGTGAACAGCTGTGGCTATGCCACTGTGATCCATCAGCACATTATTATGGATGATCAGACGCCACCAGAGATCTATCCGCTGGCTTCGATTATCAACTATATTACTAATGTGGGTCACCACCGGATATTTTTATCCGAGCAAGATCTCATCGATCAATTGAATCTGCTGGGTGAGCACAGTGTATTTACCGTCGACGACTGTGATCAGCTGGTCACGCTGCAATTGAAGATTAGAATCGTGCCGGGTAATTGCGAAGAAGACGGCTACTCCGAGCGTCGGATATATACTTGGTTTGCCACTGATCAGTGTGGGAACACCGCATCGTATTCCGTATCTGTAGTCATCATCGACGATGTAGCTCCCCTGATCGAGCAGTTTATTCCCGCAGATACCACAATCGTTTGCGCGGAGTTGCCGATGGCACCGGTCATACAGTTAGATTCACCGGACAACGCGACGGTGGTTTATTCAGAAGTCATCGTCCCAGGCGGTAGTCTGGGGGAGTTTATCGTCACCAGAACGTGGGTTGCTACGGATGCCTGTGGGAATGAGTCGGTTGGCGTTCAACAGATCACCTGGATACCGGACACCTACCTCACTTGCGAAATTCTCGCCCCACCCGCCATAACGTGCAATTCGCATGGGGTCCTCATCGGCAGCGTGGTCACGGGTGGCTTTGGCGAATACACGTATGAATGGGAGGTCGTGGGAGAGAACTGCTTTATCCGAGGCGGACAGGGTACGCCAGAACTGGGTATTTACGTCGGATGGAGTGAGGTCCGTGTCACCCTCACGGTCACCGATGCCTTTGGTTGTGTATCCACGTGTATGGTTGTTTTGAATTGCGAGCTTGCTCAGCTTCAAATCCCGACCACACCAACGACTACCTCTGAGAGAACAGCCGCTGACTACTTTTTACCGAAAGTGGTGGATGCTGGTGCGTATCTGAGCAACCTGAACGTGTGGCCGAATCCGACTACGGGAATGGTCAACCTGAGCTTTGAAGCTGATCTTACGCATGAGATTCAATTCACGCTCTTGAACTTTCTCGGGCAAGCGGTCAGGAGTGAACAATTCACGGGGCTCAGCGGATTGAATACCCATCAGCTGGATCTTGGAAATCTTGCGCCCGGCCCCTACCTGATGCACCTGAAAACAGGGCAGGAAGTACAATCCAAAACGGTTGTGGTCATGCCCAAGAGATAACCGGGGTAAGTTGTCTAATCGTTGCGCGGGGTCCCGTTGATTTGCTGGTTGAATTCGGCGCTCAGCACGTAGGGATCCCGCCGCACCCATTCCAACATCTCGTTGGGCCCGATGCGATCGGCATTGAAGCGAAACAGCCAGTAGGGGCTGTTGGGCGACAGCCGCTTGACGATCTGCAGGTCCTGCTTGGCAAACTGTATGATCCAGACGTTGGGATCGGCTTCGGCCGATAGGTTGACGATGAGCTCATTGGCAATAATATTGGGTGGCATGCCGTAGTTTTCGCCAGCAGCCTGTTGCTCCCAGCCGCCGCTGTCGGCAATGGCGGTCAGCATCTTTTCGAGTTCCTCAATTTTGGCCGGACGCCCGTCTTTGCCTTTGATCGACTTGCTTTTATCCCCTTCGTAGTAAGTGATGGTGACGGTAGCCACGTCGGGGATTTGGGCTTTGTAGGCATTTTGGTAGCTCCACAAATTGGCGCTTTGAAAAGTCTTGATCAATTCCCGGTACGTATTGGTTGCCAGCAGCTTGGTGTGTAGCCCCTGGCGGGTCGTGAAGCGTTGTCCTTCGTAGGTGGCTACTCCGCCTTCGTAGATGGTCAGGGTATAAACGGGGCAACTGCCAAAACAGGGGCCTTTCTCCATTTGGATGCGGGGTGTCAGTTTGTCGAGATCCTTGTTCGTGAGCGGTCGACAGGTACTGGCCATAAAAATACCAGCTCCAAGTACCAGGATCAACAGGTGTAATACGCGCATGTGAGGCAGATTTGTTGGTTGCAATGATAACTATTTTTTCGTCACTTAGATTTCTTTCTATAGGGCTTTCTCATAAAAACCGTTTTAGCAATTTTCACCTTTTTTTACCCCAACCCTAAAGGGAGAAAAGGCAAAAATCGCTAAAACTCCCTTCAAGGTCGGGGCAAATTTTAGTGATTTTTGTCTTTTCGAACTGATTTGTATTTTTATAAGCAAGCCCTTTGTCTTTCTAATACGCGCAAGGTGGTTGCGGGTACAAAAGGAGGGGCATTTTACCAGGTGACAAAAAGTTTGCGGACTGTTTTTTGTTTTTCCTTTTCGCCCACCAGCAGGTATACCCCCGCTGGCAAAGGGGGCAAGGTGATGGTTTGCCCCCCCGGCAAGTTCGTCACGAAGCGGTGAACCTGCTGCCCCTGGAGGGTAAACAACTGCCAGTGGATGTCGGCCGTAGCAGGCACGACGTACAAGGTTTCGCCCACCACCCAGGCGGCGCTTAGCAGGTCGGATGCGGGGGCTCCTGCTGCTTGCACGCCGACGATGCATTCGGCCCTACAAGTGGGGTTCAACAAACCGGGCCGGTACTGCAACAAGCTTTCCCAGACCCGCGTTTTTTGCCCTTCCGTAAACATAATGGCACAGGGATCCTGCGCAAAGCCCATGAAATTCTGGTAGTTGTCGGGGGCTGGCGGACAGCTGGCCACCGACCCTGCGGGGCATTCGTTGGCGTAGGTGCGAATCTGTTTTTCCGTATCGGCCACCAGGTCATCGTAGGCCGGATCGGGGCAGCAGACACTGGGCGCGCAGTTGACGGGTGGCGTGACCGGCCCCCAGGGGTGCAACAGGTTGAGGTAATGACCCACCTCGTGCGTGGTGGTTCGCCCCAGGTGGTACGGTTCCGTGACGGTTCCGGTGCGGCCAAATCTATTGGACTGGATGTACACCCCGTCTTCTGCCCGGGGCACCTCGCTGCCGGTCTGGGTAGGAAAAATGCCGATACCCGCTACTCCGCTGAGGCCCAGGTCGGCCACCCAAATATTCAGGTAGCAGGTGGTACACCAGGCCGAGCTACCGCCCAAACCGTCGTAGCACAAGCGCCGACGCCCGCTGTCAAAAGCGCTCCCGATGCCCGCCCGCGGCGCTTCCGCGTAGACAATGCCCGTGGTGGGATTACCTTGCGGATCGGTGGTAGCCAGGGCAAAATTGAGCTCCAGGTCGGCTATTCTGTTTTGATAAAAAGGAATAACGCCCGTCAAATCCGCATTCAAAGCCCGAAAGTCTTCGTTCAACACGGCTATCTGGGAACGCACTTGTGCTTCACTCAGCCGTTCGGCTTCGGTAAACCACACCACGTGTACCACCACGGGAATGGTGATCGCCGTTTTGGGTCGTACCCATGGTGATGCCGCCACTTCCGGTGAAGCCGGCGCCGGGCTGTGGCACCAGTCCTGGGCCGTGAGCGGTACACTTCCCAGGAAACTAACGAGGAGGATTGCACCACGACACAAGAGCCACCTTCGCGCCGGGCTGGCTGTTTTTTTGCTGGGAGGGGTGGGGTGGAATTTCATGGGGATGGTTTTGGGATGGTTCTGGATGTTTATTGTCCAAATACTTAAACGTAAAGATGCGTTTTTACGTTTTTACGGTGCTGCTTTTTTCGATTTTGACTACTTCTCTGCTGCTGATTTTGATTGCGGCCTACCCGCAACCCATGCTGAAGTTTATTTTACGCCAAATAGTGCGAAGTGCCGTAGGTACTTAATATCGGTAGAAAATGGCCAAATGTGTGCTTCCCGTGCCGTAGGTACGGCATCTAAATCAATAACACGCAGCATATTCCGTACCTACGGCACGGCTAATCAGTCGGTGAAACAATTTTCTACCGATATCGCGTACCTAAAGGCACGCTTCCCTGATGATAACACACCGTTAAGCCGGGCATACCACTTAGACGCGCGTGATCGTTTGATTGCTGGGGCTGTATTCATTTGAGTGCTCGCAGCAGCGGGTAGCAGCGGGGGCTTCGTCAGATTTACCAAAACTGGAAGTTTTAGCAAATCCTGGAAAACGAATATGCCTGAAGTTGGCCTCGCCCCTTATTTTACATATTTAAGTATTTGGACAATAATAAATTTACATTTTTCGACTTTTACACGGTCTCCTATTTCCGACCTTCCACTGCCGACCTCCGATTTTGCCCGCCTTTCCTCCTCCCCCCACAAGGGGTACCTCCTCCAAAGGAGGATTTTTGACCGTCATTAATTGTAGGGAATTGTTACCCGCCAGCACTGCCGGAACATCGATCTGCCCAATGCCGGAGCAAGGTCAAAAGTCCCCCTTTGGAGAGCTTGTCCCGCTTTCGAAGCTGGAGGGGCAGGGGGAGGACTTTTGACCGTCTTTATTCAGACTTCCCGTTTACACCTTTACACCTTTACACGGTCTAACACTTCCCACCTCCGACTTCCCACTTCCGACTTTGAGTCACCTCATTCCCCTTCTCCAATAAACTGCCCATAATCCGCAATCTTTTTAGCCAACCGGTCAGCCAGATAGGCATTTCCCGACTGGAGGGTCTCGTGGATCAGCCGGGCTTCTTCGCGGTAAGCCACTTTCTTCTCATCCGTCCAATAGAAGGGCGGGGCGTAGAGATTGCAAATCCGGTCGGCCATTTTTACGGCCCAAACCTCGGGCGGTTGTGCTTTGATGCGCTCCAGGCTATCCGACATCTTGAAGGCTTTATTCTCGAGCTCATCGTTTTTGGTGAGCGCCAGGACACCGTCCGCCACCCGCTGCCCAAACTGTTCCACCACCTTGGGGTAAGACAGTTCCGTGTCTTCAATGGTATCGTGGAGGATCGCACATTTGATGGCCAGATCAGCGTCCATTCCTGGTTCTTTACCAACGGCTGCCAATATTTCAAACACCACACTACCAATATGATTGAGGTATTCGATTTCCTCCCCCTCCTTCTGACCGCCGTATTTCTGGCCGTCGTGAAGTCTGGTTGCCTTTTGCCAAACGGCTTGTAATTCGTCTATTGACCACATCGCTTTTTATTGTTTTTTGTTTTTGTTTCTGTTTTTATTTTTTCGTCTGCTTGCTGCGCAAGCGGTCTCCTGAAGAAGAAACCCCGCCCGCTCAGGTGCGCGCGATCCTTTGACCGCTGGAATTGTATTAAACTTTCACTAGCAGCCCCTTCCGACCTCCGATTTCCGACTTCCGACTTTGGCCGCCTTTCCTCCTCCGGCACGCCCGGGCGTGCCACCTCCTCCAAAGGAAGACTTAGACCATCAAAATTCCGACTTCCCATTTACACGTTTCCACGCTTCCACGTCTTCAGCGTTGCCTGCCACGTCTTCAGGGTTGCCTGCCACGTCTTCAGCGTGGGCCTGCCACTTCCCACCTCCGATTTCCCACCTCCGACTTTGGCCACTTCCGATTTCCCACCTCCGATTTCGAGCCGCTTCCGATTTCCCACCTCCGACTTTGAGTTGGTTCTCACACCTGCCACGTCTTTAGCGTGGGCGACGCAGCGCAGCAACCTGCCACGTCTTCAGCGTTGGCGGCTCGCGACGAATGGTGGAAAACGAATACGCCTGACGTTGGTCTCGCCCCTCTTTTCCACTTTTACACTTTTACACCTTTACACGCGCCTGCCACGTCTTCAGCGTTGCCTGCCACGTCTTCAGCGTGGGCCACTTCCCACCTCCGACTTCCCACCTCCGATTTCGAGCCGCTTCCGACTTCCCACCTCCGACTTTGGCCGCTTTTACACCTTTCCACCTCTCCACTCATTCCTCCTCCTCGCGGCGCAGCTCAGCGGGCAATTGTTTGGAGTTTTTAGCCCCCAGGCGGCGCAACTTCTCGGCCCGGCCAATGAGGGTCTGGTTATAACGTTTGCCGTCGGAGAGTTTGTACATGGCATCGTCGAAGGCCGTGTGTACGCTGTCCAGGCGTTGGCCGACGAGGCGGAGGTCTTCCACAAAATTCACGAATTTATCGTAAAGCTGGCCACTTTGGCGGGCGATCTCCTGGACGTTGCGCTGTTGCTTTTCCTGTTTCCAGATGAAAGAAACGGTGCGCATGGTAGCCAACAGGGTGGAATTGGTGACCAGCACAATATTCAGGTCCAGGGCATCGACAAAGAGGCGCTGATCCTGGTTGATGGCCAGGGAAAAAGCGGGCTCGATGGGTACAAAAAGCAGCAGGTAATCCGGCGAATTGATCTGGTACAGCTGCTCGTATTTCTTCTGGCTCAGCTCTTTGATGTGGTTGCGCACGCTGACCAGGTGTGCCTTGAGGTGCAGTTGGCGATCTTTGTCCGTTTCGGCGCTGCAATACCGCTCGTAGGCGGTGAGCGACACCTTGCAGTCGATGACCAGGTGTTTGTTTTCCGGGAGGTTGATGATGCAGTCGGGGCGCTTGGTTTGCCCTTCCTGGTCGCGGAAAGAAGTCTGGGTCTGAAAATGAACATCCTTGAGCAGCCCGGCCCTTTCCAGCAGCATTTCCAGTTGCATTTCTCCCCAGTCACCCTGGGTTTTGTTATCGCCCTTAAGGGCGGCGGTAAGGTTGCCAGCGTCGTTGCTCAACTGCTGGTTCAATTCGCGGAGCTGTTCGATTTCCTTTTTCAGGCTGACGCGGTCCTTGGTTTCTTCCAGGTAACGGCGCTCAATATTGTCTTCAAAGCTTTTAATCTTCTCTTTGAGCGGGGCCAGCAGATCGTGCAGCTGGTTCTGGTTCTGCTGGGTAAATTTCTGGCTCTTTTCGTCGAGCAATTTATTGGCCATGTTTTCAAAAGCCAGCCGGTTGGTGCGCTGCAGCTCGTCTACTTCGGTCAGTTGACGGGTGAGTTGTTGCTGCAGGTATTCCAGGCGGGTTTTCTCCGTGGCCAGGGCCGAGGAAAGTTCCCTTTCGGTTTCCGTCTTCTCGTGCAGGTTGGCCTGGAGGACGTCTGCCTGTTCGCGCAGGGAATCGAAAACGGCTTTGGGCACGTAGGTCGTCGCCAGTTCTTCCTGGGGCAGAAAGCGGGTACCCATCTTGAGGCGCAGCCACCAGTAACCCAGCACAAAGCCCAGGACCAACCCCAGCACCAGGAAAAGCAACATATAAAGCAAGGTATCCGCTGAATCCCCCATAGTAAAGTACAATTAAGCCAAGGGGCAAGTTACGAAATGTTTTTAAAGTGCTTTGATCCAACAAATATTTATCCTGCTCTATAAAAAACGCTTTTTCCTTGCTAAAGCGCAATAAAAGGTATTAACTTGTCTACTACAATAGCGCCTTATGACAGGAAACAACCCTGGCAAGTTGATCACCTGGCACCTGCACCTGAGTGGCCAGGTTCAGGGTGTTGGTTTCCGCCCTTTCGTCTACCGGCTGGCCACTGCCTACGGCCTCCAGGGGTGGGTAAACAACGGCCTGGATGGCGTGCACCTTGAGTTTTTAGCCGACGCTGCAACGGCGGAATCTTTCCGCCGAACGCTGATCGACACCGCGCCGGCCATAGCCCGCATAACCGGGCAGCATTTGACGCGGATAGCCCCCGCATGCTTTGACCATTTCCAAATTCGCCAAAGTGCCGCAGCTGGCCCTGCCAATTTGCTGCTGACCCCTGATTTTGCCTTGTGTGCGACCTGTCGGACCGAATTGTCGGTCCCTGAAAACCGGCGGCAAGGCTATCCCTTCACCACCTGCACCTGGTGTGGACCGCGCTACAGCATCGTGCGGACACTGCCCTACGACCGGGAACATACCACGATGGCGCCCTTCCAACAGTGCCCATCGTGCCAGGCCGAATACGACGACCCACGGAACCGCCGCTATTTTTCGCAAACCAATTCTTGCCCGCAGTGTGCGGTTCAATTGCGTTTGGTAACGCCGCAGGGCCAATCCATCGGTGGCGACCCTGCCGCCTTGCTGGAGCGAGTGGTGCAAGCCTGGCGCGCCGGAAAAATTGTGGCCCTGAAAGGCATCGGTGGCTACCTGCTGACCTGCGCTGCGCAAAATGCGGTGGCGGTAGCTACCCTGCGCCAGCGAAAACAGCGACCCACCAAACCTTTTGCGCTGATGTACCCCGACCTGGAGACGTTGCAACGCGCCACGACACTCCACCAGGACGAGGTGGCGGTGCTGACGAGTCCGGTAAGCCCCATTGTACTCTTGCCTTTCCCTTACGGGGACAACGAACAGCTCGCGCGCCAGGAGATCGCCCCTCACCTACCCTACCTGGGGGTGATGCTGCCCTACACGCCGCTGTACGCCTTGTTATTGCGGTCATTCGGGCAACCCATCGTCGCCACCAGTGGCAATCCGACGAACGCACCCATCGTTTTCGAGGACGAGCAGGCCCTGACCGACCTGCCGAAGCTGGCGGATTTTATCCTGCTGAACAACCGCGACATTGCCGTTCCGCAAGACGACAGCGTGGTGTATTTCACACCGCAGTATCGGCAGCAAATCATCTTGCGCCGCGCGCGCGGTTGGGCCCCAGCCTACGTCAACGCCAGGCTTCACTGGCCCACCCGGCAAGTGCTGGCCACCGGCGCAGAATTGAAGAGCACCTTCAGCCTGTTGCACCAGGGCAATACCTACATCAGTCAGTACCTCGGCGATCTGGCGGATTACGATACGGTGCGCAACTATCAACATACCCTTCAGCATCTGTTGCGGGTGTTGCACACCCAACCAGAAGTCGTCATCAGCGACCAGCATCCTGGTTATGCGGCTACCCAGTACGCCGAAAAGCTGGCCCGGGAGTTGGGTATCCCCCACGTACAAATCCAACACCACGTCGCTCACTTCGGGGCCATCCTGGGCGAACACCAACTGGTGGCCAGCGAAGTGCCCGTCCTGGGCATCATCTGGGACGGCACCGGACTCGGCGACGACGGCCAAATCTGGGGTGGCGAATGCTTCGTGTACGCCCGGGGGCGCATCGAACGCCGCGGACACCTGGCGTATTTCAATGCCTTGCTGGGCGACAAGATGGCGCGCGAACCCCGTTTGTCGGCCTTAGCGGTGGCGGGCAACCTGCCGGGAAGTGAGCAATTGCTGGCCGCAAAATTTACTCCCCAGGAATGGCAGTTGTACACCCGCATGCTGAACCGGCCAGCGGTGCGCCAAACGTCGAGTATGGGGCGGCTGTTTGATGCCGTAGCTGCTTTGCTGGGCCTCCTGGATCGGCAGACCTACGAGGGGGAAGCTGCTCAGCAACTGGAAATACAGGGCCGCACCTATTTTGCGCGCCAACAGGAAGGGCTGGCCACGGTCGTCCCGCCTTACCTGGAGCGCGGCTTTTCTACCGAGCAACTGCCCGTTCAGCCTATTGTCGCTGGCATCATCGCCGACCTGCTGGCGGAGCAAACCCAGGAATTCATCGCGGCGCGTTTCCACCTGACCCTGGTACAACTGGTGCGCGCCGTGGCCGATAACCTGAAAATAAAGCGGATAGCCTTCAGTGGCGGGGTTTTTCAAAATGGCCTGTTGGTGGATTTAATGATTCACCACCTGGCAACCGATTTTGAATTGTTTTTCCACGAACAATTGTCGCCCAATGACGAGAATATATCTTTTGGCCAATTGGTTGGCTACCAGATCGAGTTACAGCAAAATGGAGATTAGGATTTTAAAAAAACACCATCAACACGCGTTGGTAAATCCAGCCCTATGAAATACATCAACGAATACCGCGACCCCCAGCTGGTTCAGCAATACCTGGCCGAACTCCACCGGATTACTACCCGTCCCTGGACGATCATGGAGGTGTGCGGTGGGCAAACCCACAGCCTGGTCAAACACGGCATTCTGCGCCTGTTGCCGGAGCTGATCACGATGGTGCACGGCCCCGGCTGCCCGGTTTGTGTCACGCCTTTGAACCTGATCGACAAGGCTGTTCACCTGGCGCTGGATAAAGGGGTCATCCTCTGTTCGTTTGGTGATATGCTGCGCGTACCGGGATCCAAGATGAGCCTGCTGGAAGCCAAAGCCCGGGGTGCCGATGTGCGCATCCTCTACTCGCCGCTCGAAGCCGTGAAACTGGCCGAACAAAACCCCACCCGCGAAGTGGTCTTCTTTGCCGTCGGTTTCGAAACCACGGCTCCCGCCAACGCCCTGTCCGTGCTGCACGCGCAGCATGCCGGACTGACCAACTATTCCATCCTGGCCTCCCACGTGCTCGTACCTCCGGCCATTGCGGCGGTGATGAGCGACGATGACGTGCGGATCCAGGGTTTCCTGGCCGCCGGCCACGTGTGTACCATCATGGGTATGCACGAATACCAGCCCCTGGTGGACGACCTCAAAATTCCGATTGTCGTCACCGGCTTCGAGCCCGTGGATCTGCTGCAAGGCATCCTCATGACGGTCAGGCAACTCGAAGCTGGCCGCTACGAACTGGAGAACCAGTACAGCCGGGTGGTGCACCCCGACGGCAACCCGCACGCGATTGCGGTTATCCGCGAGGTGTTTACCACCACCGACCGGGAATGGCGGGGCATCGGCAACATCCCGGGTAGTGGGTACGAAGTGAAGGAAGCACTCGCCCGCTTTGACGCCAATCGCAAATTTGCCGTAAATATCCCCAGCGCACGCGAAAGTGAAGAATGCATCGCCGGCCTGGTGCTGAAGGGCATCAAGAAACCCCACGAATGCCCCCAGTTCGGTAAGAAATGTACTCCACAGAATCCGCTGGGTGCCCCGATGGTGTCGTCCGAAGGCGCCTGTGCGGCTTACTACCACTTCTCGCAGACGCTGGAAGAATTGACTTCAAAGTAAATTTAATGTCATGACGGAAATGACCACCGCGATCAAGGCCGCGAAATTGAAGATGCAATTGCAGTGTCCGCTGCCCACCCTCGATTTCGAGGTGATTACCCTGGGCCACGGCAGTGGGGGCTTGCTGACCAACAAACTCCTGGACAGTGGTGTGTTCGACCTGCTCCGCAATGACTGGCTCGACCAGCGGCACGACGGCGCGGTGCTCCACCTTGCTGGCCCCGTGGCCTTCACCACGGATAGTTTTGTGATCCATCCGGTTTTCTTTCCGGGCGGAAACATCGGCGAATTGGCGGTCAATGGCACCGTCAACGACCTGGCCATGTGCGGTGCTATTCCCGCGTACCTGTCGCTGAGTTTTATCCTGGAAGAAGGCCTGCCCATGCAGGAGTTCTGGGACATCCTGGTGGCCATCAAGTTTGCCGCCGAACAGGCGGGCGTACAGATCGTGACCGGTGACACCAAAGTGGTAGAGCGCGGCAAGGGCGATAAAATATTCATCAACACCACGGGCATCGGCCACCTGCACCCGCAAGCGCAGATTAGTGCCAAACGCATTCAGGTTGGTGACAAAATCATCGTCAGCAACTACCTCGCCACCCACGGCATCGCCATTATGAGTGTGCGCGAAGGATTGGAATTCGAGTCGGGCATAGAAAGCGATACGGTCAACCTCAACCACACCGTTGAAGCGCTGCTCGACGACTTTGGTGCGGCGATCCACCTCTTGCGCGACCCTACCCGGGGAGGACTGGCCACCGTGCTCAACGAAATCGCACGGGATATTCGCCAGGGTGTCCACCTCGACCAGGAAGCCCTGCCGGTGGATGAAAGTGTAGCCGGAGCCTGTGAACTATTGGGGCTCGACCCCCTGTACGTGGCCGACGAAGGGGTTTTTGTAGCCGTGGTCAGCAGCGACCAGGCCGAGGCCTTCACCACTACATTGCGCACCCTGCCCCACGGTGAGCAGGCGGCGGTGGTGGGCGAAGTGGTGGCCGATCATCCGGGAAAAGTCGTGATCCGCAGCGCCATTGGGGGGCGTCGGATTGTCAATATGCTGGTAGGTGACCAGTTGCCCCGCATTTGCTAACCCCTGTCAGGTTACCTTACTTTCCACTTTCCTTGCTGGGCATCACCAGCGGCCTCACCCTGAGCTGTTGCTCGGGTGACAATTGCGGCAACGAGCGCTGAATGGTTCTACGCACGGCTGCACTGTCCTTCACCTGGGGCATGATCTGAATCAGGGTCTTAATGGCCGAGAAGTTATTCGGGTCCATTTGCAGGAGGTTATTGGCAGCCGACTTGGCGGTCTGTAGTTCCCCGAGGTTAAGAGAAGATTCGGCCCTGATTCGCAAGGCCGAAGTATCGTTGGGATTGACATTCAACTGCTTGCCAGACTCGGCGCTGCGCTGCACTTCCTGCTCGTGGCGGATGGCATAGTTGGCTTTAATCTTACGAACGGTGGGAGAAGCATCCTTGGCTAACGCCAGACGTTCCAGGTCGGCGCTGGCCTGGTACAACTCGTTGCGGTCCACGCTTACGGCGGCCCGGGCGGCCAGTAATTTGGCGTTGTAGGGCTCGAGCACCAGGGCACGGCTCAAGTCCTGGACGGCGGTTTCGCTGCTGCCACTGCGAAATTCGAGCAACCCTTTTTGGTTCCAGGCCTGCACATTTGTGCTGTCCGTTTTGAGTATCTTCTTGTAGACTTCCAGGGCGCGTTCTTCCTGTCCCGACTTGATGTAGCTATCCGCCTGGATCATGCCCCAGTCGGGGTTTTTTGCTACGCCACCGTGTTCCTCAATGGCGGTTTCCAGTATTTCCGCAGCCAGCGCAGGATGGTCCGTTTCGTAGGCTACCAGGCCGAAGATCAGGCGCAGGGTGGCTTCCACTTTACCCGTCAGTTCGCCATTGGTCGCAATACTCGACAGGCTGCTGATGGTATCCACTTCGGCATTTTCGTTCAGTTCCAGGCAGGTTAAAGAGAAGAAGTCGCTGTCGATAAAGCGAAACTTGGTGGTGGTAATCAGGCCATTGGACACCCCCGTCTCCTCGGTGGTTCCCCAAATGATGAGTTGGGCATTACACGGTTTACCCAATACCGCCGCTTGCTGGCTGGTCAGGGGGTATTCGTTGGAGTTCACGTCGATGTTGCGGGTATAAACCGAGCCCATGATTTTGTATTCGGCCATCTTTTCGGCCAGGCGGATACGCAAGGCATTTTCCACGGTTTTCTGTTGCCCGTCCAGGGGCTGATAAGGCAGTAAGAGGATATTGAATTTGGATTCGACGGGATAGGGCGGACAGGTATCTTCCACCACGTCGGTTGTTATGGTAGTAAGCCCATCCGTCACCGCGCCATCCGATCCGCCGGGCTGGCTATTGCGCAAAAAAAGAAAAGAAGCACCCGCCAGGGCCAGGGCCAGCACCACCCCGATGGTGAGCCAGGGCATATGGCCAGGCTGTGACCCAGGTACGGTGGTTACCATGGCCGGCGCCAGCCGACCGGCTTCCAGTTCCACCAGCACCTCCAGTAAACCATTGGTTACTTGATTGGTCTGCAGGCGGGCATTTTCATAGCTGATGATATTGCGTTGTTGTTCCTTCTTGGTGAGCTTCGATTGGGCCAGCAGGCTACGTACCGTATCGCGCCAACTGGCGGCGGGTTCAGCGGCCTGTTCCAGGTAGGCCAAAAGTTGTTCAGCAGCAGCTTCCGCTTTTGCTTCGGTGATTAATCGGCGGATTTCAACAAACGTGGCTTGCGGGCTCATGGTACGGTTGGATTTTAATTACACGGGTACGACACAGGTTTAACCTGTTCAAACATTATTTGTTTCGCGAATTCCTCTTCGTTGGTTAAAACGGCGTGGGTGACCCCAACAAAATACACCCTTTTACCAACGATATCGAAAATTATATAACGAACAATCACCTCCTGGCGCATTTAAGAGGGCGTTAATATTAGCGGCTCAAGCGTTATATTTTGTTAGCACAAGGATCGTTATGGTAGTTGTCCCGACGTTTCGGGGCGCCTGACCAGCAATTTTTACCTGCCCGTGATCTTGCGCCTGCGGCAAACGCTTTATCTTGTGCTTCCAAAAAACAGGCTCCATGCGCAAGATAACGGCTGATTACATCTATCCCATAACGGGTGAAGTGATGAAAGATACGGTAATTGTTCTCGACGACCAGGGTACCATCGTTCGTCTTGATCCAGCCAGCGCACACGATGCGGCCTCCGTTGAACAGCATACCGGTGTGCTTATTCCGGGGTTCATCAATACCCACTGCCACCTCGAGCTATCGCACATGAAGGGCAAAGTAGCTACGGGTACGCAGTTGATCCCCTTCATTACCAATGTGGTTCAGCATCGCGACGTGCCCGAGGAGGAGATCATGGCCGCTATCGACCAGGCCGACCGCGAGATGTACGCCGCAGGTATTGTAGCGGTGGGCGACATTTCCAACAAACTGGACACCGCCGCCCGCAAGGCCGCCA
>Ga0213861_10002672_pt1 | contig 15141 bp, 17 predicted proteins | sample PICome_4_FD_160110 | JGI IMG/M metagenome (GOLD analysis project Ga0213861, IMG submission 160110) | Coastal seawater microbial communities near Pivers Island, North Carolina, United States - PICO131 | ecosystem: Environmental > Aquatic > Marine > Coastal | place: USA: North Carolina... | reverse complement strand
GTGGACAGCACGCCAACCCGCAGCTTTCGCCGCACTTCGACGGTGCCTACGCCGCAAGCCACAAGCGTGGCAAGGTCCGCCGCGGACAGCTTGCGACCAGCCGCAAAAACGTGATCCCCCGCTTTCATGTCCTCGCCCGCGCGCCGCGCATTTGCGCCTTGCTTGAGCGGGCCATGAAACCGCAGAATAGTGCCATCAACGACGACATCTTCTTGTAATACAACCGTATCAACACCGGCGGGCAGGGCGGCCCCCGTTAGCACGCGCAGGGCATGTCCCACAGGGACCGTGCCGTTAAAAGGCTGGCCCGCCGCCGCGCGCCCCTCCATGAGCAAAAGCGCCTGTTCCGCCGCATTTTTGGCCCCGGAAAAGCCATAGCCGTCGACGGCAGAGTTTGGCGTCGGCGGATGCGCGCGCGGGGCGTGGACGTCGGTGGCCAAGATGCGTTTCGCGGCTTTGCGGACTTTGACCGTTTTGATCGGCGCCACAGGCGTCAGGGAGGTTTTCAGATGCGCGAGTGCCTCATCGACCGGCGTCCAATAGGCCCCTTGCGGCATCGCAAAACAATCGTTGCGCAGCGGTGGGGGGGCTTTACGGGCGCGGGACGGCACACCAAGAATCCAGCCTTCCTCGGGGGCATCGACAGCCAGCAAGTCCGCCAGAATTTGCGGCGGCATCTGTGCAAAATGGTCGGCCAGCGCGCGCACCTGATGCGCGTCCTTGATCGTGCATTCAGGGGCTTGGCCGACGATGAGGCTTGGCCAGACTTCGACAAAGGCGATCGGCGCGGTGATCTCTTCAAATGGCCAGACCGAGACCTGTGTCGCGAAGGCCTCGCGCAGCCTGTGCAGGACGGGCAGGCCCATCATCACTTGTGACCCGACCGCACCTGCGCCCGACAGTTGCCAACAGCTAAAGCTGCCCTTTGCCAGATCTTCAACACGCCGCTTTTCGGCAAATTCGGTATTCGTGCGCTGCGTTCCCTTCTTGGGCAAATGCGCGATGTCGCGCGAAAGCCCGTTGCCCCAAAATGGCCCGACACCTTGGAACCCGGCGTTGATTTGCCCTGCAATGTCGAACCGGTTGTTCGCCTTGGGATCATCGGTAATGTGCTGGTTGAACCACGCCCAAACGGCGAACGGATCAGCGTGTCCGGTGAGTTTTTCCGCAAATCCCGCGGGGTAGCCAAAGGGGAAATCGAAACCCGCCAGCACGCGTCTGCCAGCCTTCAGCTCGGTATCAAATAGCGCCGCCAGCCATGCTTCCGCCACCTGTCTGTTGCGCAGGTAGACCGGCTCTTGGCCCGCGACGCAGGCCCAAATGGCGTCGGCCTTGGGCGTAGCACCGCGATCATTTCCGCCCGCCCAATCGACAATGACAAACGTGTCGAAGGTCATAGCCCCGCGCTCGCAAGGATAAAGTCGGCGATTTTGACGGTGTCATCGAGGTCGAATGTCGGCACGTCAACGGTCACCGGACAGTCGGCGGCAACGGCCAGAATTGTCGGATCTGTCGGTGCCAGTAACGTGCCCTTGGTTTCGGCGCGATAGGTTTCGATTTTGGGGTGGCTATCGCGCTTGTACCCTTCAATCAAAACCAGATCGACGGGGTCCAGTTTTTCGATCAATGTCTCTAGCTTCGGCTCCGGCGCGCCGCGCAATTCCGACATCAACGCCCAGCGATTGCCAGATGACAAAAGCACCTGCGAAGCCCCCGCTTGGCGGTGCCGGTAGCTGTCTTTGCCTGTGTGGTCGACGTCGAAGGTGTGATGCGCGTGTTTGATTGTCGACACCGAAAACCCGCGGCCTGTGATTTCCGTGACAAGCCGCTCCATGAGGCCTGTTTTGCCGGTGTTTTTGTATCCTACGACACCAAAAATTTTCATAACATGTCTCGCGCTGTTTCGAGGTCAGTGGGTGTGTTTACGTTGAAAAAGGCGGCGCTATCGGGGAATTCTGCCGTCGCGGCACCGTGTTTGGAGGTCCAAAGGACGACCTTGCGCAATCCGCCTTCAAGGGCCTCGCGCAGATCGGCGCGCAGGCGGACGGGCCAGAGGCCAAAGGTGGGTTGCCGCCCGTCAGGGGTCGCGGCGAGGGCGATGTCGACGCCCGCGCGTTCGGCTGCGAGTTGCAGTTGAGGGACAAGGTCGCATGGCAGGAACGGTGTATCCGCCGCCGCCGTCACGATGTGATCGGCCCCTTGCGTTGCCGCCCAGTCCAGCCCTGCGAGAACGCCCGACAGCGGGCCTGCGTAACCTGCGATACTGTCGGCGATGACGGGCATCCCGAGCGTGGCAAAGCGCGCAGGATCGCCATTGGCATTCAAGGCCAGATCACCGACTTGCGGCGCCAGCCGCGCAATGACGTGGTCAAGGATCGACTGATCGTCCAGCTGCAAAAGCCCCTTGTCGCCACCGCCCATGCGCGTGGCAAGTCCGCCAGCCAGAATGACGCCTAGCGGTGCACTCATGAGGTGCCCCCCTTGCGTCCGGATTTGCGCGGCTCGTCTGCAACCGTGCTTGGGTCGGCGTCGCGGATCAGGCGGTCTTCGCCGGCAAGGCAGACAAACCGCTGCCCGCGCATGCGCCCGATGAGGGTCAGCCCGACCTGTCGGGCAATCTCGACGCCCCAAGCCGTAAATCCGGATCGGGAGGCGAGGGCCGGAATGCCCATCAGCGCGCATTTGATGACCATTTCAGAGGTCAGGCGACCCGTGGTATAGAGGGTCTTGTCGGCGGCGCTGACACCCTCGGAAAGCATCCAGCCCGCGATTTTATCCACCGCATTGTGGCGGCCCACGTCCTCCATATAGACAAGCGGCCTGTTGCCTTGGCACAGCACGGTCCCGTGGATCGCGCCCGCATTCAAATAGAGCGACGGCGTTGTGTTGATCTTGGCGGCAAGCGCATAGAGATCGGAGGTGCGCAGTGGGGTTTGGGGCAGCGTGACATTTTCCAAACCCTCCATCATATCACCGAAAACCGTGCCAACCGCGCAGCCGCTGGTGCGGGTCTTCTTGCGCAGCTTTTCTTCGAACGTCGTGGTTGCATTGGTGCGCACAACCACGGTCTCGACCTCTTCGTCATAATCGACACGCAGGATTTCATCGCCATCGCGGAGCATTCCCTGATTGCGCAGAAAACCAAGCGCCAGATATTCGGGATAATCGCCAATCGTCATGGCGGTCACGATTTCTTGCGAATTGAGATAGATCGTCAGGGGTCTTTCTTCGACGACGTGCAGGTCGATGGGCGCGCCGGTCTGGTCCGTGCCAGTTACAGCGCGTGTCAATCTGCCACCCGTTGGATTGGGGGCGATCAGATAGGAATGGGTATCATCAGAAACTGTCATTTGTCTTTCCCGTACGGCCCGCGTAAATCAAGGCAACTGTTTCCCAAGCTAGGCCAAAGTCATGACCGCTGCCACCGACAAATCAGTCTTTTGGACGGGCTTGCGCGACGGTCTTCCGTTCGTCTTTATGGTCGTGCCCTTTGCCGTCTTGTTCGGTGTTGTTGCGATTGATGCAGGGTTGAGTTTAGCGCAGACCCTTGGCTTTACCATATTGGTCATCGCGGGGGCGGCACAATTCGCGGCAGTGCAACTTATGCTTGATAACGCGGCGATCGGGTTTGTGCTGCTTGCGGCGCTGGCGGTGAACATGCGGATGGCGATGTATTCTGCGGCCCTTGTCCCCTACCTCGGGGCGGCGCCGCTGTGGCAGCGCGCGCTCGTCAGCTATCTGAATTTCGATCAAAGCTATATGATGTCGATTGCGAAATTCGAAGAAAAGCCAGAGATGTCAGTGCCTGACCGGACCGCCTATTTTCTGGGCGTTGCAACGGCCATCGCGCCACTGTGGTGTGTGGCGACCTTGGTTGGCGCAGTTGTTGGAAAGGCCATTCCAGAGGCTTTTGCGATTGATTTTGTGTTGCCCATTGCATTCTTGTCGATGGTCGCCCCGATGTTGCGCACTTTGGCGCATGTCGCAGCAGCCTTCGTTTCCATCGTGGTGAGTATGCTTTTGATCGGATTGCCGTCAGGCAGCGGGCTCTTGATTGCCGCGCTTTGCGCGATGATCGCAGGCGTGACGGTTGAAAGCTGGAAGGCAAGGGCAAGAGCATGACTTACACCACTTCAGAAATCTGGCTGATTATTGGTCTCTTGGCGGCGGGTACATTCGCCATCCGCTTTTCGTTTCTCGGTCTGATCGGAGATCGCGAGATGCCGCCGATTGTGCTGCGGATGCTGCGCTACACGCCTGTGGCGGTTTTGCCAGGTATGGTCGCGCGCTTGGTTTTCTGGCCTGCCGCGACGGGTGGGCAGCCTGATCTGGTGCGGATTGTCGCGGCGATTGCAGCCGTCGCCTTTGCGTATCGCACCAAAAAGGTGCTTTGGGGTATGGGGGCTGGCGTCGTGACGTTTTACGCAGGGCTTTGGATTACCGGCTTGCTCTGATGGCCGCGTCGATTTCGGCGGCGGCGATTGATTTATCGTCGGCATCGTTTTCGCGGTATTCGGTCAATACCACGCCGGGAATTTTGGCAAAATCATCCCGCAGCCTTTTGGGAAAATAGGTTCTATTGATCGCTTCAAAACCGGACAGTTGCTTTAAAATCGCCGAAGTCGCCCTTGTGCAGGCCGCCTGTGGGACGGCGCCATTTGACATCACGAGGCGGAGCGCCTGTTCGGCCACAGCGGGCGAGATGACAATGCGTTGCCCTTCAACAAAGAACGAAGATCTGGCGTGGTAGCTGACATAGTAGTCTTCGACCCGCGGGTTCATGCCAAATAGGACGTCGTTGCGTTCGGGGATTGTCGCATGCCCGAACGAACCCGCCGGATCAAACATGACCCGCTGGCTTGCATCCACCAAAAGAGAGCTATGCGCACCATTGCCCGATCCGACATTGCGCATCGTATAAAGTGTCAGCGACCGTTCACCAGTGCTCCGGTAAACGGCAGCATTGACGACGTGGTCAGGCGCCCAAACGGGATCTCCGCCGCCACAAGCAGCCAGCGCCATGGGGGCGCCGAAAATAAACGTGCGGCGGCGCAATGGTTTTAGCCGTTTACCAGCGCAATAAAGACCAACAGGGCGATGCAAAGGAGCGCGCCGCGCGTGACCATTTTCATGAAGCCGTCGAATGTTTTTTCCTGAACAGAGATGTCCATTTCGCCATGTTTGTGCTCGGCCATATCGGTGGTCCTTTGGTAAAAGCTTGCGTTGGAGGTCAAATAGACGATTCACGCGGCCGTGTCACGCCTCCTTGGTGGTGTTATGTGGTCGCATCTGCGCGGTCGCGGTCTTGGGCCCGTGGAAACCCGATCCGGTTCGGTTTGGCCTGATCGATATGTTTGGCGTTCGGGGCTAACATTACGTTAAGCTGGCTTGCGTGTTGGATCAATTGTGTCTCCGCGCACGGTTTATTTTTATAAGGGCACCGCTGTCGTGTCTTTGATCTCTTCCATAACAAAACTGGCCGAAATATCCGAAACAGAAATCCGTGATGTCAGCCGTTTGTAAAACGTATCATAGGCGGGCACGTCCGCGACGCGCACTTTGAGAACATAATCCAGTTCGCCTGTCATGCGGTAGGCACCGACGACTTCTGGCATAGCGGCCAGAGCGGCCTGAAACTTGGCCATCCAAGCGGCATCATGGGCGTTTGTGCGGATCAGGACCATGACCGTGAGCGGGCAACCGACCAGCACAGGATCAATAAGGGCCACGCGCCCTTTTATGACGCCCGCTTCCTCCATCTGTTTGATGCGCCGCCAGCAGGCATTGCGTGAAAGTGCGACAGCCTCGCTTATGTCGTCGACGGATGTATTTGCATCGCGTTGAAGGATTTTTAGGATTTTTCGGTCTATGATATCAACGGAGTGCTTCATTTTGGGATCGTATCCCAATATAATGCGATTTGATAGGGATATTTGGGACGGCAGCGGCGCATCCTTGGGGTAGACAGTGCCGCATCACACCTCTGAAGGAATGTTACAATGTCAGATGCCAGCCAATCGCCAGCCCGTCGCAACCCGATTGCGGTGATCTTCACTGACCACCCCGCGACCGTGAACGAGACGTTCCTGCAGCACATGAAATTCGCGCTGGGGTTTTCTTTCTGGCTTGGCGTCGCGTCCATGGCCGCATTGGTGCACGCGATTATTCCAGCGCTTTGCGAAACGACCGCAAGCCGTATTCTCAAACGTCTGCACGTACGCATTATGGCCCGCCATTAAGCATGTGCCGGATCGCTGCGTATACCGGGCCTGCCATCCCGCTTGAAAATATCGTTGTGCGTCCCGCGCATTCGCTTTTGACGCAAAGCCAGCACGCCACAGAGGCCAAGCTCGCCGTCAATGGCGACGGGTTCGGCCTTGCGTGGTATGGCGACGACAAACAGCCCGGTTTGTACCGCGATGTCTTGCCAGCTTGGGCCGATGGCAACCTGCTCAGCCTGTGCCGCATGGTGCGGTCCTCGCTATTTATTGCCCATGTGCGCGCCAGCACAGTGGGTGAAACCAGCCGCGCGAATTGCCACCCCTTTACCTATGAGAACTGGTCGTTTTGCCACAACGGCCAAATCCCGCATTTCGGGTTGATCCGGCGGCGGATGGAGGCAGCCTTGCCCGACGAGCTTTTCGCGGCGCGGCGCGGCACGACCGATAGCGAGACGATCTTCCTGACATTGCTTGCCAATGGGTTAAACGACAACCCCTCTGCGGCGATGCGCAAAATGCTTGAAATCGTCGGGCCAGCGACCGAATTGGGACCGATTCGTCTGACCTGCGTCTTTTCTGACGGCAAGTCGCTGTTTTCCTTCCGCTATGCCTCTGACAGCAAATGCCCGACGCTCTATTTTTCGGGCGTTCTGGATAATGGCGGGCGGTCGGTCGCCTCTGAGCCGCTTTGCGGTGATCCAAGCCGCTGGACCGCCGTGCCGACCAATCATGTGTTCGAGATTTCGTCTTGCGGCGAGGGCACAGCCTGCCTTGAGTTGGTCGCTTAGACCCGTTGCCAACGATAGGCACCGTCATCATGCAGCCACCGTGTGGCGCGACCCGACTGGTGCAAATGATTGAGGTGCGCAATCGCCTCGACCAAGGCCAAGCCATAGGCGTCGCCAGTGATCTCGCGCTTGAAGAGCGGCAAAAAACATTCGCCACCCTTGCGCGGCGTATCAAGGAAAGCCTCAAGGCGGCGCAAGGCGCCGTGATGATTCTCGATCATCTGTTCCATACGGAGCGGTAGCCCCGTGAAGGGCAGTTTATGCCCACCCAAGACCAGCTGATCTTCGTGGGCAAACGGCTTGAGCCGCTCACAGGCCGCAATCCATTCGGAGACAGGATCGGCCTCGGGCTCGGTTGCGTAGACCCCTATATTGGCGCTGATGGAGGGCAAAAGCTGATCGCCGCCGATCACCAGATGATCGTCACGGCTCCAGAATGTTGCATGTTCGGGGGCGTGTCCGTTGCCCATACGCACATCCCAAACACGCCCGCCAAAGGCGATCTGCTCGCCGTCCTGCAAACGGTTGAACCCGACAGGCAAAGGGGCGACGCAATCGGCGAAGTTAAACGGGCGCTCGACCGCCCGCTTGGCATAAACCGCCGCATCCATGCCGGACAGACGATAAAAAGCGAGCGTTTCGGGGGTCGGCACGTCATGCGGATCAAGCGTGAGCATTCGCGTCAGGAGCCAAGCGGTGCGCGGCATATGCAGGCTTGCACCCTGCGCCACAAACCAGCCCGCCATGCCCACATGATCGGGGTGGTGGTGGGTCACGATCACCCGCCCGACCGGTTTACCGCCCAAAGGCCCTGCCAAAAGATCGGTCCAGATCTTGCGCGACTTCCCTGAATGAAAGCCCGTGTCAATCAAGGTCCAGCTCTCGCCGTCGTCAAGCGCATAGACGTTCACATGATCAAGCGCCATCGGCAGCGGCAGGCGCATCCAGAGCACGCCTGCGGCAACCTCAATCGCTTCGCCCGCTGCGGGTGGTGTTGCATAGGGATAGCGGATGCCAGCGCTCGCGCCGTCCATCACGCGCAAAGATCGTCAACAGAGATCGCCATCAGGTCGGTGGCACCTTCGCGGACATGGGTCAGCAAGCCCAGATGCTCGGGCAACAAGCGCTTGATATAGAAGGTCGCAAGCCGTTTGCGTCCTGCATCGACAGCAAGGGCGGCGGACAGATGCGCATGGCCGCCCAGCACCCGCGCAAAGGCCCTCAGGTAGGGGACCGCGCCCGCAAACCGATCGGTCAAGTCTTGTTCGACAAGCCACTCCGTTGTCTCGCGCAATGTTTCTGCGGCGTTCCAAACGGCCTTGGCAAGCTCTGGTAATGTGCCTTTTGCGGCCTCTGCGGTTGCTTCGATCTCGTCGAGGATCGCAAAGGCGGCCTCGCCCCCGTCCATCAGTTTGCGCGCCACAAGGTCCATCGCCTGAATGCCGTTCGTGCCTTCGTAAATGGCGGTGACGCGCACATCGCGGCTGAATTGGGCGGCACCCGTTTCCTCGATAAAGCCCATGCCGCCGTGAACCTGAACGCCCGTATTGGCGACATCAATACCCACGTCCGTGCCAAAGGCCTTACCGATGGGGGTCAGAAATGCGGCGCGGGCTTTCCACGCCGCGTCACCCGTTGCGGCCGTCATATCAATCGCGACGGCGTTCATCAGGGCAATGGCGCGGGCGGCAAAAACATCGGCCTTCATCGCGGCCAGCATACGGCGGACATCGGCGTGCTCAATGATCGCGCCGCTTCCTCCCGCTTTGCCCTGCTTGCGGTCCATCGCATAGGCCAACGCGTGTTGATATGCGCCCTCTGCCGCGCCCAGCCCTTGCACGCCGACGCCCAAACGCGCGTTGTTCATCATCGTGAACATCGCGGCCATTCCGCCATGTGCAGGGCCAACAAGCCAGCCCTTGGCACCCGAATATTCCATCACTGCGGTTGGAGACCCGTGCAGACCCATCTTATGTTCAAGACTGACAACACGCAGATCATTGGCAGCGCCAAGCGTGCCATCCGCATTGGGCAGGCGCTTGGGAACCATAAAGAGGCTAATCCCTTTGGTGCCTGCGACACCGTCGGGCAAGCGTGCGAGCACGAGGTGGCAGACGTTTTCGGTAAAGTCGTTGTCCGCCCAGCTGATATAGATTTTCTGCCCCGTGATGGCATAGGACCCGTCGCCATTCGGTTCGGCCTTGGCGCGTAATGCGCCCACGTCAGAGCCTGCTTGCGGCTCTGTCAGGTTCATCGTGCCGCACCATTCGCCCGAAATCAGTTTGGGCAGATAGATCGCCTTGATCTCGTCGGAGGCGTGATGCTCAAGGGCCTCGATCTGCCCTTGGGACATGAGCGGGTTCAACTGCAGCGACAGGCAGGCAGAGGACATCATTTCGTTCACAGTTGTGGTCAGGGTCATCGGCAACCCCATGCCACCGACCTCTGGACTCGCGGACATGCCAATCCAGCCCCCTTCGGCGATGGCTTTATAGCCGTCGGCAAAACCGGGCGACGTGCGCACGGTGCCGTTCTCCAGATGTGCCGGATGCAAATCGCCGCTGCGGTTGAGCGGTGCCAGCACCCCTTCGCACATCTTGGCGGCCTCGGTCAGGATCGCCTCGATCAGATCAGGGGTTGCTTCGGCAAATTTTTCGGTCGCAGCGACCTGCGCAAAGCCGACGACGTTTTCCATCAAAAAGCGATAGTCGTGGAGAGGGGCGCGATATGGCATTTGGGAACTCCGGAAAATAGCTGTGCCTTGGCAAAGGCTGATACCGCAAGTATGCAGTATAAATCTAGGCTTAGGGTAACTTACCCGCAGCTCCCTTCAACTGAAACGCAGCGTCATGACCGCAATTGATACAGCCATCCTTTCGCCTGATCCAGACGGACTAAGCCGCGCGGCAGCAGTTTTGCGGGCGGGCAAGCTTGTCGCCTTCCCGACAGAGACCGTCTACGGGCTGGGCGCGGATGCGCGCAATGACGCCGCCGTGGCCGCGATTTATGCAGCCAAGGGACGGCCGAGCTTTAATCCGTTGATCGTGCATCTGGCAGATGTGGCCGCGATCGGGCGCTATTGCGAGATCAATGATGCCGGGCGCCAACTTGCTGCCGCCTTCTGGCCCGGCGCGCTGACGCTGGTTTTGCCGCTGCGCGCAGATGCTGGGATATCAAAGCTGGTGACTGCGGGGCTTGATACGCTTGCGGTGCGTGTGCCTGATCACCCCGTCGGGCAGGGCTTGCTGCAGGCCTTTGACGGACCGGTGGCGGCCCCTTCGGCGAACCCCTCGGGGCGGGTTAGCCCGACGACTGCGGCGCATGTTCTGGCGGGGCTGTCGGGCAAGATTGATGCCGTCATTGATGGCGGGCCTTGTGCGGTCGGGGTTGAATCCACCATCGTTGATTGTAGCGGCGACCGGCCTGTGATGTTGCGGGCGGGTGGCATTCCGGCAGAGGCTTTGGAGGGCTGTCTTGGTTATCCGTTGGCCACGCCTGCCGACCCTTTGGTGCCGATGTCACCCGGGCAATTGGCGTCGCATTATGCCCCGAAGGGGGCCGTGCGTTTAAACGCACGCTACGCAGAACCGCATGAAACATGGCTTGGGTTTGGCGCGGTCGATGCCGCACTTAACCTATCGCCCGCAGGAGACTTGCAGCAGGCGGCGGCCAATTTGTTTGAAATGTTGCATCAGTTGGATGCCATGGGCGCCACCCATATCGCCGTCTCCCCGATCCCCGATCACGGGCTGGGGCGGGCGATCAATGACCGCCTCAAGCGGGCCGCAGCACCGCGCGACTAGCCCTGATGTTGCCGCTCGATGTAGTTGCGCAACTCTTCGGTCTCTTGGCGCGCCTCGCGCAGACCGTCCATCGCGGCGCGCAACTCTGCCTCGGTTTGAGATAGTTGGTTGGTAATCTCGGCCTCACGTTGCTGCAAATAGGTGATCGCCTGATTGCGGGTTTCTTCGGCCTCGTGCAAGGCCTGCGCCATCTTATCCAGCTCGCCGATTTCGGCCTTTGTTACGCGGGTAAATCGGTTGACCAGCCAACTGGCAAACCAGCCCAACGCAAAAGCGACAAACAGGATAATCGCGGTGGCGATGATGAATTCGGTTCTGTTCACGATGTGGTCCTGTTCTTATTCGCTTGGAGCCGCTTCAACGGCCTCTAAGGTGGTTGGCTCCTCAGGGACAGCCTCTGGCACAATGAGCGAAAACTCAATGCGGCGATTGGCTTCGCGCCCTTCTTCGGTATCGTTTTCTGCAATGGGGTCGGCCTCGCCAAAGCCAATGGCCTCAAACGAGCTGACGGGAACGCGGCGCACGCGCAGGGCATCAAGAACCGCTTCGGCCCGCTTTTGGCTAAGCTGCTGATTCATGTCTTCGCCGCCTTGGCTATCGGTATAACCGGCAATCTGAATCCGCAGGTTTGGACATTTCTTGAGGATTTCCGCGATGTCATCGACAACGGGCTGTGAATCAACGGTGATCGACGCAGAGCCTGGATCAAACAGGATCTTGCGCGCTTCGGTGACGGCGTCAATTTGGGCAACACATTCCTCGGGGGAGGGCAGCCCGGCAATCGGATCGAGTTGCTTGACATAGGTCACGTCGATTTCGATGTTTTCACTTGGGCCGAGTTTGTCGATTAGCATATGGGTGATATCCGCCTGCGCCGAGGGGTTCCCTGTGTTGCCTTTGATCGTGACAAGCGCCGGCTCGACGACAACCGATCCGTTGGACAACTCTGACAGCGCTTCAATGCCGGCCAGCAGGCGCATTGACCAACCCGTTGGTAATCCATCAACAACGCGGGTGCCCATCGTCACATTGGCACGTCCGAATTTTGCCATGGCAAAGTTCTCGGCGGTCATATTCACTAGATCGTCGGGCACGCGGCCACGCAATTGCACGGCGCCTTCCGGGCTGAGGGTGGCAGAGAATTGCGGTGGCCCAACGGCACCCGGTGTCGGCGGTGCAGGGAGTTCGGCGGCAAGCGCAAACACTTCTGGAAGCGCATTCTCAAGCTCGCCCACAATACGGTCGAAGGTCGCCTGATCGGTGCCTTCCAGCGCAGAAAGGTTGATGTCCGTGTCCGAAATCGTGAATGTGCCCCCCCCCAACGCGTTAATCGCATCGATGGATTTGACAACAGCCGTTGACCACGTCCGCGACGGGACGCCAAGCGCCTGCACGCAATTGCTCTTGTTCGCAAAGCCTGCATTGATGGCGGCGGCCAAGATTTCGCGCTCCGCCTCGGGGCTATCCACGGCGCAGGCGTCAAAACGCGCACCGTCTTCGTCTTTTGAGAACCGAATCGTAAACGGAGATATGACAGGGCGCGGGGCGGTGATCGCGATAGCCAGACGCACGCCGTCCGGCGCATTGCGCGCAAGCGCGGTCTCAAGTCGCGACTTTTCCGCCGCACTATCCGAAATGGCCTGAACGGCGACGCGATCTGCGCTGACCGAAATCTTGGAGCGTGGCAACATTTCCAGTGCGCGCAATGCATAGTTGAGAGCGGGGCGCCATGTATCTGGCACCGGATAGTCGGCAGATTCGAGCAGGTCCGTGACGGGCTGCCCCTCGGCAAGCGCCGTGATGCGCGTTGCCAGATTGTCGCGATCCGTAGCGGTCGGGATAAGCCCGATCAGCGAGACGCCGCTGTCGTTACGCAGAATTTCGATCACAAATTTGGGGGCTGTGATATTTCCCGATTCGGCGACGCTCATGTTGTCGATCACGCGGCTGGCGTCGACAATGCTGCCCGCTGAGGAGATCGCGCGAAAGCGCGCGGCCTCTGTCGGGGCTTGTCCTTCGAGGATAACCTGAAGCCCGTCTGCAAGCACGGAGGCCCAGTCATATCCCCGATCCAAAAGGGTTTCGCGGACCGAGACGGTGGAACGATCTTCGACAACGCTCACCGTGGCACGCGCGGCCAAGGCCGAGATAAAGGCTGCAAAGACGAAAACGCCGATACGTAGGAAAATGGCGGAAAGACGCATGTGCATCCGATCAACAACAACAATTTAGACTAGTGAATAGGCCGTGAAGCCGAAAGGTTCAATCACAGGAACATTGCGACGGCGAAAAATGGCAAAGGCAACAGGCCCGCGTCGCGGTTCGAGCGGAAAAGCCGGAGAAGTCCTGCCTCGTTTTTGGGGTCAAACCACATAAGCTGCCACGACAAATGCCAGCCCAAGGCCCAAGGCCCGATCAGCGCGACCACAAGTGACAGGATCGACCGGTCCCGACAGGCGAGCACAACCGCGAACCCAAGCAGCAAGACCGTGCCTGCCAAAAACCAGCGCAGCCAATCGGCGGATTTATCTCCGAACAGGCGCGCGGTGGACTTCACGCCAATCAGCGCATCGTCCTCTGTGTCTTGGTGGGCGTAGATAGTGTCGTAGAACAAGGTCCAACTGATACCCGCAACATAGATCACAAAGGGCGTCCAGCTCATCGTCCCGTTATGCGCGGCCCAAAGTAGAAGCGCCCCCCAGTTAAAGGCGATTCCCAGAAAGACTTGCGGCCACCATGTAAAACGCTTGGCGAAAGGGTAGATCAGCACAGGCACAATCGCGATAAAGCCCAAGACGATGGCAAGCGCGGGGAAGGTGAGCAGGATCAACAATGAGATGCCAGCCTGAACGCCCATCCACGCCAGCGCCCCGCGCACCGTCACTTGTCCCGACGGGATCGGCCGCGACCTCGTGCGTGCGACCTGTGCGTCAATCTCGCGGTCGGTGATGTCATTCCATGTGCAGCCGGCCCCTCGCATCAAAAATGCACCTATTCCGGCTCCTAATATTAGCCAAATATCAAAATTACTCACATTATCATCAGCCAAAATCGCGAGCGACAGCCCCCACAGACACGGCAAGAACAACAGCCATGTTCCGATCGGGCGGTCTGCGCGCGATAGCCGCAAATAGGGGCGCGTGGCGACGGGAGCGAGCGTATCGACCCAATTTCCTGCGCTATCGGCGACAACACCCTCTGGCATCTGGTGATTGGCGGTCATATGTTCGCTTTCATGGCATCTAAAGTTAGACTTTTTGTAGAGCACCCATTGGGGGGAGGGCAATCGGTTCCGCTCACGCGTGAGCAGGCCCATTACCTCTTTGGCGTCATGCGCATGGCTGAGGGCACGGTTTTGTCGCTCATCAATGGTGCGGATGGTGAGTGGGATGCGACCGTAGTTGACGCTGGCAAGAAGGGCGGTCTGTTGTTGTGCGACGCCCAAACCAAACCCTTGCAAATGCCGCCCGATGTCTGGCTCATGTTCGCCCCGATCCGCAAGGAGCGCACGGCGTTTATCGTCGAGAAGGCGACCGAACTGGGTGCCGCGAAAATTATGCCAGTGCAAACCGCCTATACCAATAACGCTGACCGCATCCGTGTTGATAAGCTTCGCGCGCATGCGCTTGAGGCGACAGAGCAATGCGGTGGCACATATGTGCCTGACGTGACCGACCTCGAAAAACTCTCGAAGGTTTTGGCGTCGTGGGACCCGACCCGCAAAATCATGTTCTGCGACGAAACTTTGCTGGGCGAGCCTTCCGCACTTGCGCAAACCGACGCAGGCCCTTGGGCGATCCTCATTGGCCCCGAAGGCGGGTTTTCTGACAAAGAGCGTGATCAACTGCGCAACCTCCCCTTTGCCCACCCCATCAGCCTCGGCCCGAGAATCCTGCGCGCCGATACCGCTGCGGTGGCGGCTCTGACCCTGTGGCAAAGCGCCTTGGGCGACTGGGCATGATCAAGGCGCAGCCTCGCGACCGCGACGCGATTATGGCGTTTCTCATGGCACGGCCAACGGTGGCGATGTTTCCGATTATCAACTTGCGCGATTTTGGCATGGCGGGGGGCAATCCCAAAGCGATGCGCTTTTGGCTGTCCGAAACGGATGGGCACATCACAGATGTTTTGGGGATCAGTGACGCGGGCGTCGTCTTGCCTGTGTTCAGCACAAACCAGCCCCGCGAAATTGGCGCGGCGCTGCATGACTGCCACATCACAGGCATCATCGGCCAAGCGGCCCCGGTGGCCGAAGTTAAAGGCGCACTGGGGCTGCCCGACGGTGCATTGAACCGGATCGAGCCGCACCTCGAACTGGTCTTGGATCAG
>Ga0213861_10002666_pt1 | contig 15159 bp, 17 predicted proteins | sample PICome_4_FD_160110 | JGI IMG/M metagenome (GOLD analysis project Ga0213861, IMG submission 160110) | Coastal seawater microbial communities near Pivers Island, North Carolina, United States - PICO131 | ecosystem: Environmental > Aquatic > Marine > Coastal | place: USA: North Carolina... | reverse complement strand
CAGCATCAACAGGCCCTCGATGCGCTCCAGCTCACAGAGCGTTTGATCCCTGATGATGCTGCTCCAGGTATAAGGGGTGACATCGCATGGGGCTACGGCTTGCTGGGGCGCCCTGAAGATGCACGTCGAGCATTTGATAAAGTCATCGAGCTTGCCGCTACTCGTTATGTAGATCCTGCCGTTTTGGCATGGAGCTACATGGGCATACAGGATTACAAAGAAGCCTTTAGGCAACTAGAATTAGCGGCCAACGACCTTTCATTAATACAAGATTCCTATCCAGCTCACTTTATCCGTGAAAATAGTTGGTCTGACCCTAGACTCGAACAGCCTGATTTTTTGGCACTAAGAAAAAAGTTTGATTTTAAAACAACGCCTCCAACCCCCGAACTCAAAAAATAAACTCCTCGTAGTTAACACTCAGCACCTATTTATGATGGAAACTTCCGATCAACAATCCCTCGTCGAACTTCTTTTTCTTGCACTTTATCAAGATGGCCATCTGTCGATCGATGAAGACAGCATGCTTCAGAAAGCGCTTACTGCTCTTGGCTGGCAGCTTGAAGAGACAACAGGCCCATCCGTTGGCCAGGCTTTTGCAGCGGTGCGGGAAGCCAATTCCTCTGACGAGAAAAAAGATCTGTTTCTCAGAGAGAGGGCGGCGAGTTTGAGGGCCGAAGGCCATTCTTCTCTGGCTTTTGAGTGGCTCGGCAAGGTCCTGGCATCGGATGGATTGGATCGCCGTGAGGAGCACTTCCTGGAGCAGGCAAGAAAGCTTCTGTTTGACTGATTGTCTTTATCGCCCAACGGGTCAGCCACAGCTGGCCTTACCAGCTGTAAAATTGACGATTGCCTGATTGTAAAGTTTTCTAAATAGTCTATATGAGTGGCGTATTGCCGCCCCCTTTATCATGTCGACTGAAACTGAGCCATTATTCAACGCCGGAAAAGAGATTGGCGACTATCTCATCGGCGAATTGGTCTACAAAGGAGCCTCTACATCTACCTGGGAGGCTACCCAGATATCGGTTCAGCGTGAGGTCCTCGTCTGCAGCCTTGATCAGCAGCACATCGGTGACGATGATACTCGGGCCTCTTTCATTGCTGATGTAAGAATAAAAGCGACCGTGGATCACCCCTTGGTAGCCTCTGTCCTCGAAGCCGTCAATGAGGGCCCTTTTTGTTACTTTGCCTATGAAAAAGTCAAAGGCAGAGACCTGGGTGATCTTCACGACAAGGGAGAAGCCATCAGCCCGCATCACGCGGCTCGCATCATCCACAATATTTCTGGAGCCTATGAGCACATGGAATTGAGGAATATTGCCATGCTAAACCTGTCCCCGCACGATATCTTTGTGGATCAAGACTTCCACTGCCGCATCTCCAATTTGGCGGTCTCAGGTCAGCCGCATCATTCTTGTCTCAAAAAAGACAAAGAACTGCTCGGTCATTTGCTTCAGGACATGATCGCACCCAATGAGCCGGGAGCTACGCGAACCAGTTCACTGCTTGGATCGATGGCATATCTTAATAATGCCCAACCCATGTCATGGCATCAAATCCATGAACTCTCCGGTGAGATTCAACGACAACTGACCAGACCGGGTGAGAGCGGCCAGATCAAGAGCTCGACGATGCGCATCGATTCGACAACGATTCGTTATCTTCGTATTTCTCCCTTAATAGGAAAAATCATCATCCTTGTTATTGCCCTTTTGGCGATCATCAGTCTTGTCTTTTACCTATCGACCTTGAAACCCAAAGTCGAAAAACGTGACATTGCCGACATGGTTAACATCCCAACGGGCAAATACCCGGGTCCTTATGGTTTTCACATTAAGGTTCGAGGCTTCTGGATCGATGCCCACGAGGTGACGATTCAGGAATACGCAGAATTCATCAAGGCGATCGCATCTCTCCCCGAGGATATGCAAAATGTTTATCAACACGAAGATCAACCTGCCGACAAAACTTCGCATGTGCCCGATGATTGGCAATCTCTCTACACCGCAGCCAAAGAAGGCAAAACATGGAATAAACACAGCATGGAGCTTTATCATCCCGTGGTAGGGGTAGATTGGTGGGATGCATATGCCTACGCAGAGTGGAAGGGCCGCAGTCTACCAAGCTATGATGATTGGTATGCCGCTTGCTCAGCAAGCAGTGATCCCAGCGAGCTCAGAGGTTCAGGCTACCTAGCTGTGGACAAAACAGAACAAACCACCATTGGACTCTATGGCATGGCGGGCAATGTCTCAGAGTGGATGCGAGAAGAAACGCTCGATCCCGCAGACCCCTCTGCACCGCCGCGCTACATGATCAGTGGGGCATCCTATCTACGTCCTAAGTACGGGGCACGCGCACGCGAATGGGTCGACAGCCGAAGCCTGAGGCGGCCTGATATCGGCTTCAGGACTTGCAACAACTCAAGACAGTAAGATTGACGCCCCGCTAGTAAGCACCTAAACACCTATAGAGCTATGATGATTCGACACCCAATGAAGCACGCCTCAGCACTGATCTGTGCCATCGTCATCACCATCGCTGCCCTTCCTCAGGCCAAGGCTCAGGTTATTGTCCGGCTCGAATTGAGCAAGTCGAGCTACATTGTCAACGAGCCCGTCAAGGCTACTATTTACATCACCAATCATGCAGGCCGAGAGCTGACACTGAGTAATGAAAATGGCAAGCCTTGGCTTGATTTTAATATCTCTTCTCGCGGGCGCCCTGTTTATCCTGCCCGCCGTGTCAACTACGGAGCGGCCGTCATACCCGTAGGACAAACGGTGGCCCGTAGTGTCTCATTGAATATATCCTATGCGTTAGAAAAAATGGGTAATTACACCTGCCAAGCATACATTCAGATGCCGGGAGCTTCCACCAATGGTTTTGCCTCGAACCGAGCTCATTTCACGGTCACCAAGGGACGAGTAGAATGGAGCCAACGAGTCGGCGTTCCAGATGCACCCGATGAAATTCGAGAATATGAGCTGCTCACATTCACTGGCAACCGGGCGATGGAGCTCTTCGCTCATGTCACCTCGACAAACCGAGGGCAAGAAATCGCGACCATTCCACTCGGGAAAATTATCAGCTTTCGTAAGCCCACAGGCACCTTGGATGGGGCCAATAATCTGCATGCCCTTTACCAAGTAAAACCAGACATGTTCGCACATAGCTGTATCACACCGAGCGGAATACTTAATTTTACCACTTTTCATAAACGCGGATCGTCGGGCGATCCTCGGCTAATGACATTTGCCGATGGTGAAGTTAGAATTGCCGGCGGTGTCCTCTTCGATGCTGTAGCAGACGAAGAAGCACGAAAAAAAGTGCGCAACGTCTCTGAGCGGCCACCCTTTATCTACAATTAATAAGCTCACTCAAACCTCATTCATATACTACTCAAATGTCCCGCTCAGCCCTGCATCTTATCTGTATCAGTATCCTCGTAGGACTCGCCGCAATCGCCCCGCAAGCATCAGCAAAGAGCTTCAGTTACGTCATTATCGATGCAGGGCACGGCGGCCATGACAAGGGTGGTAATCATGGATTAGTCTATGAAAAACACCTAGCTTTAGACACCGCGCTGCGTTTAGAATACTACCTCAAACAAAAAGGCATTCGCACTAAGCTAACACGCCGAAGTGACGAATTTGTAACCCTACCTGGGCGCGTCAGCATTGGTAACCGCTATCGCAATTCTATCTTTGTCAGTATTCACTACAACCATGTTTGGAAACGTGACCCATACGGCCTAGAGACTTTTTATTATGGCCGTGAAGGTAAAAAACTTGCGACCTATATCCAAAACGATATCTGCAGCAAGTTGAATACGATCAATCGTGGCGCCAAGCAGGCTAAGTTCTACGTTCTCAGGAACACAAAAAACCCTGCAGTTCTTGTTGAGTGTGGTTTTGTCAGTAACAGCCAAGAGCGCTCGCGTATGAAACAAGCATGGTATCGGCAGTCTCTAGCCGAGGGCATTGGCGAGGGCATCTTGAAGTACAAGAAAGGCTGGTAGCGGCCCGATTAACCCGATCAGCTTGAGCGCGACATCATGCCTTTCCGCGATGAGTGCCGAGCGGAATGCAACAAGTGCTTTGCCACGTCTGTCCACGTCGATTTATCAGCCTCTGCAAGTGATTCGGACATGTTGCCACCACTGCGGAAAAGCAGCTGGTAGGCGCGTTTGATGTCGGCCCTTTCCTCGGGGGTAAATCCACCACGCCTCAAACCAATCACATTCAATCCGGCGAGCTCGTTGCGCCCATGCCCCATACAATAGGGAGGCACATCACGGCTGACAACGGCATTGCCCTGCACAATAGCATATTGCCCAATATGGATAAACTGATGGAAGGCACTGCCGCCACCAAGAAACACATGATCGGCCATCTTAACATGCCCAGCGACGAGAACATTATTGGCGAGCACATTATGACTTCCCATTTGAACATCGTGGGCAAGATGAACACCCGTCATCAGAAAATTGGAATGCCCAACTGAGGTGCTGCCTCCTTCTGCTGTACTGCGGTGGATCGTCACGTATTCACGAATTGAATTATCATCGCCTATCTGAACATTACTACCGGTCTCAACCTTGAAGGAAGTATCCTGTGGGTCTGCCCCAATAATCGTCCCGTATCCCACGGTATTATTCTTACCCAGTTTAGAACTCCCTGTGATCCAGACGTGGGCGCCGATGACCGATCCTGGACCAATTTCCACACCGGCATCAATGATACTGAAAGGCCCAACGGTAATGTCTTCAGCCAGACGAGCCCGTTCGCTGACAATGGCACTTGGATGTATCTCGGACATAAAATGAATGTATTTGTGGATCCTGAATTTTCCAATGAATAAATGTCGTCATGGCCAGCCCAAGTTAGCTGATCTCTGATCGTTAGACGAGCACGCCCGCCGCCGCAAAGCTGTAGTATGGGCTAGCGTGATGATCGGAAGCACGCCCTACAATAAGGTGATCAACAAAACGCACCCGCATACATTCACAGGCTTCACGGATTTTCTTAGTCAGCACCATATCCTGCCTGCTGGGGCCAGGGTCTCCTGAGGGATGATTGTGCACCAATACGAATGAGGCCGCCCCGTGAATCAGCACATGGTGCATGACATCACGCGGTTCACACAATGCGGTGTCCGTATTACCCTTGCTCAGCTCGATAGTCCGAGTAGCGCGCAGCTTGCTATCCAATAAAATAATCAGAACATGCTCTCTGCTCTCATGCGCTAAGCGTGGTGCCATCGCTTCATAGATCGCCTCAGCACTATTCATCACAGCTCGATTCATCTTCTCACCAGCGCAGCGAGCACCTAATTCGAACGCCGCCATCATCTGAGCGGCTTTCGCCGGCCCAAGGCCGTGCTCGCTGGAGAGCTCTTTGACACTCAGCCCTCCCAGCTCAGTCAGGCTGCCATATTTTTTGAGCAAGCGCTGACCGACTTCAATCGCACTGCTACCGACAACCCCGGTTCGCAGAAAAATAGCCAGTAACTCGGCATCGCTGAGCGCCCCAGCGCCGAGGCGTGCCATGCGCTCACGAGGCCGTTCGCCCGCTGGCAGATCTGGTATTCTTGCCATCTCAGCTAAAATTAATCTGGCAGGTAAACCATCGCGCTTGCAAGCGCTGCCATCCCTTCCTTGCGGCCAACAAAACCCATGGTCTCATTGGTTGTCGCCTTAATGCCTATTTGACCCGTGGTAATGCCAAGGGCTTGGGCAATGTTTTCTTTCATCGCCTCAGCATGGGGAAGTACTCGAGGTGCCTCCGCGATCATCGACGAGTCAACATTCTGAATAACCGCTCCACGCTCAGCACAAAGATCACGGCATTTTTCCAAAATCTTGAGCGAAGATATGCCCTCAATACTGTCATCTGTGGGTGGGAAATAATGCCCAATATCCGGCAAGCCAAGAGAGCCTAACAGGGAATCAGCAATAGCGTGACTTAGCACGTCTGCATCTGAGTGACCAGCAAGCCCATGGCTGTGCTCAATTTCCACCCCGCCAAGAATAAGCGGGCGGCCCTCGGCAAATTGGTGAACATCATATCCTATTCCGGTGCGATACATAATAGTCTTTTAAAGAGTCTGGGGTAAAAAAGTAGATTAAAGGGCCGTTCGACTAGAGAGCAATGGTCTCACCAATGACGGGCAGGTGCAAGGTGCTTCCCCTCGAAGCAAATGAAGCGCGTGCTGCCTCATGGTCTATCTCAATATAGGGAAAGGTATCAAAATGAACACCTACGGCTTGTTTCACCCCTACCCAATCAGCACAAATGGCGGCATCAGCGTGACCCATGGTAAAGTTATCGCCAACACAAAGAACGGCCCAGTCAAGCTGGTGTAACTCAGCGAGAATTTTCATATCATAGGTCAGGGCGGTATCGCCTGAGTAGTAGAAATTGGCCTGCTCAGACTCAATAACAAAGCCACCGGGGTTACCACCATAGGTTCCGTCCGGAAGCACGGAGGAGTGCACTGCATTGACATACTTGACCTTTCCAAAGGGCAGCTCGACGGCACCACCATGATTGAGCGGGTGCGCATTGTCACAGCCCTGCTCGGCCAACCAGATGACGATTTCATAATTTGAAATCAGCACGGCGCCAGTCCGTTTCAAGATAGCCACCGCATCCGCGATATGATCCTCATGACCATGTGATATCAGTACATAATCGGCTTCAATGGAGCTCAGATCAATCTCTTTAGCCATGGGGTTGGGCGTAATGAAGGGGTCAAAAAGAATTTTCTTTCCGGCTACTTCAACACTGAAACAGGCATGGCCGTAATACGTTAAATTTGTCATGATTGAGAGGTGTTTGTTAGTGGGATACTCCGCCAACTACACATAGGCAGGAAAACACCACAGCTAGCCAACGACCAGAAAAAAAGACCGCTGGATACACCAACGGTCTTTTTGAAAATGATGAGCAGGCGGTGATCATTATTCACCTTCCCGCCACTGTGACGATACGGCTAGTTCCCAGGAATGACTGGAGCGCCTGGAGCAGGAGCGGCAGCTTTCTGAATGTCGACAAGCTCGAGCTCAAAAATCAACGCACTATTAGCGCCAATTTTGGGGCCTGCTGCACGAGCACCATAAGCAAGATTGGCAGGAAGGAAGATCTTCCACTTGGATCCTACCGTCATGCTGGTCAGGGCTTCCTGGAAACCTGGGATTACCTGAAGCGTCATCGGAAATGTCTGACCCTCTGGTGATTTGTCAAATTCAGTGCCGTCAATGAGAGTGCCACGGTAGTTCACCATGAAGCGTGTGCCGTTGTCAGCTGCACCATCTGCAGGAGCTACATATTTTTGCTCACCACCTTGCTTGAGGACTTCATACTGCATGCCACTTGCGGTGGTTTTTACACCTTCACGTTTAGCGTTTTCAGCAAGAAAGACATTTCCCGCTGCAAGATTAACCTCTGCCTGCTTTTCTTGTCTGGCTTGCACTTTGCTGCCAAGAGCTTCCATCGCTGCACGTAGCTTGGGCTCGGGATACTCTGGCTCTGCTCCGCTGAGACCTATGAGGAAACCTTTACCAAAAGCCTCCATGTCAATATCGTTAGCATCTAGGCCTGAAGAGGCAAAACGCTGTGATGACTGCAGCCCAAGGATGTAAGAACTAATGTTTTTCACCTCGGCATCTGTCAGCTCTGGAGCAGGAGGAGTGGCGGGCGCTGCGGCATCTTGGGCGTTGAGAGTGGCTGTGCCGATAACACAGGCAAGACTGGCAACTCCAAGAACGGAAGTAATAGTATTTTTATTCATAATTTGATTACGCGGATAATTCCTCAGCAAGCTAGATGTCATCATGCTCACTGTCCAGCGGTTTATCGCGCTAGCAGCATACTCGAGACGGCCCGCTCATTGACCACTTTGGCCGAAGTATTTTTCACTCCGGTAGCGCAGCCAAACACGCAAGACCTGCGGCACTTGCTCACGCTGTGACTTCGTTAAGGTCTCATAAAGCGCGAGTGCCTTCGTGCGCTCACCCCTGCAAGCTCGATTGTTATGTGCATCCCAGTAGCTGCGGGCCACGCGAATCCGTCGACAAACCTCCTTCACGAGGGCTTTGCCCTCAAGCGGTTTGTCTGAATGGTTCTTTTTGGCGGGCATAGTGAATAGATGCGGAGAGATAGAGACGCAAAGACATGCAAAGCAGTTGCAATGGATTATTCCACAAGCCCCCCATTTTATCAAGCGGCCACCCGATCAGCCGCCCGATCAATAAGCTAATCGTAATGGCTCCCTCAAGTTGTCGCTCTCTGGGTTTATAAAAACAGAAAAACTTTAGCTGGTCATCATAGGTCATCGGGCTACAAAGTGCACCTATGGTGCAGCCGGAAATCGAAGGAATGGAAGTCCTTGGCCCCGTCGGAGAGGGGGCTTGCGGCTCCATTTTTATCGCCAGAGACCTAGAGGGAAGCGAGCCCACGCTGCCTGAAACGAAGTGGTACGCCGTTCGTGTCTTCAATGCGATTGCCATTAATCGACCCCTGATTGAGAACATGGTCAGGCGGCTTGACGGCGGCTCCTACCCGAAATCTGTCGTGCCCATCGCATGGAAAGCATCCAAGCAAGGAAGCCGCTGCATGATTATGCCCATGTTGGCAGATGTAGACGAAGAAAAGCTGACCATCGCCATCAGATCCTTACAGGACCGCCTCAACAACTACCCGGAAACGGATGCCTGGCCAGTTGTTGAAAAATTAGCCCGCGCTCTTGGGGAAATGCATCAGCGCAAAATCGCCCATGGCAACCTCAAGCCGGGTAATATTTTCTTTAACCAAGACGACAGCCTATGCCTGACGGATTTTGCTATGGGGCAAATGCCAGGGGTGAGCATGCTGCCATTCACCGACGCGTTGCTTTACGCGCCCCCCGAGCAACTCCGTGAGCCGGACGGCTACCTTGAAGGCAAAGGCTACGCCTGGGATAATTACGCCTTTGCTGTCATCGCCTTTCGCCTATTAACGGGGAAGTTTCCACGCTGCGAAGCGACCTTTCACAAGGTGGCACCAAAACCCGGCGAGAGTCATGTGACGGGCATTGAGGCCGATGTTCTGAAAATCGCAGAACGGCTTGAACACCGTGAACTGGAGGGCTGGAGCAGTGAAGCCGCGGATGCCCTCGAACGTAAACGGCGCGGGATCATTCAAAAATGCTTATCCCTCAACCCAGAGGATCGCTACAGCGACATGAATGAAGTTCTCAGGGCATGGGATGATATTGACGCTGACGCCAGAGCCGCCGATGAAAAAGCGGGCCTGCTCAAACGCGCCCGACTCAGCAAATTGGCCATGGTGGGCTCGCTCGTATTGGCCGCGGTATGTGTTTTTGTCTGTATTCTGCTGTCAGGTCTTTTAGCCGCTCAAAAAATAAAGCGTAGCTCAGATTTGAGGCGGTTCAACGAGCTGATAGCGGCTTTAGAGCAAGAGAGCAGCGGAGCCAAAGCCAACGAATTCAAGGCGATCAAGGCCAAGCAAGATACCGAGACAAGTCGGCAAACCCTGCAACAACAAGCAGAAGTATCAAAAGCCAGTCTTCACAACCAACTCAATGCTCTCAGCATTACCAATGACCACCTTGTCGAGTGGCTCATGCGAACTACCAATAAAGATTTCCCCGAACTCCTGGCAAGCGATCCTACAAGTGAACTCATTGCGGATGAACTACGTGGGCTGCTCAAACTCATTGAAGGAGATAAAGAGGCTGCACCCATAAGGGCCGCCGCTCTCATGCAGCTTGCTGAATTAGAAATTCATCATAACAGAACCTCGGCAGCAGATGCGTTGATTGATCAAGCCGAAATTGCAGCTTCTGAGCTGACCGCGCAGACGGATGAATTTGCTGCACGTCTAGCGCGAGCACGCCTTATCTGTTTACTTCAAGCATTTGATCATAAAGACATCAAACTTGCGGAAAGCATCTTGCCGAAAGCTCGCAAAAATATTGATTCCATCTCTGATGGCGATGCCAACCAGGTTCGCCGAATCAATGCTGTCATGCAAATCATTGACGGCTCCATGATCGAGGATACCAATCCAGCGATGGCGCTGGAGCATTTTCAACTCGCCCTCAAAGACCTTGAAGGCGTGCATCAAGCACTACCAGAACATATAGCCATTCGCTCTAGGATCTCGCACTATGCGCTAAAATCGGCAGCCATTGCAGAGAGCCTCGACCTCTTTGATGATGCCGCGAAATTGCGCAGTGAAGCGGCTGACCATCTCCGCGCGATTTTGAAAAAAACCCCAGACCTCAGGTTGGCTAAAATCGATCTCGCTAAAATAGAAATCCTATCTGCCGAGTCAGATATGCGTGCTGGCAATGACAGCCAAGGAGCCGCAAAGCTCAAAGCCGCCGAAGCTCTCCTCGCCGGATTATCAACTGATGATATGAGCCCCAATGGAGTCTCCATGCAGATTGCTACAGCCATGGGCCTGCGCTCTATATTATTACGCGATCTTGGCAGAACAACAGATGCGGCAAAATTACTCGACCAAGCCATTAACACCGCCAGTAAAATCGTTGAGGCATACCCTCAAGCTCGCGAACCCATCTATAGGCTAGCTGTTTTCCATTGGCAGCGCGCTGGCCTTTTTGGCGATGCTCGTGATACCAAAAATGAGTTAATACAGGGCAAGACTGCGGCAAAACTCATGCAACAATTACTCAAACAAGGCACCAACCAACGAGAAATCGAGCTGCGACGGTCACTTGCCTACCTCTATGGGGATCTCGGCCATACGGCACAAAATAAAGGTTTAAAGTCTGACGCCGTCGCTTTTTACAAGAATGCTACCACGATGTGGCAAAGCCTGCTCGAGCTACATGGCAAAAATTTAGAATACATGGATGGGTTAAAATGGAGTAAATCATGCTACCAGAGGCTTGGTGGCAAGTAATACAAGATGACATTCCCCAACTTCGCTCTTCACACTGCCTCAATTCGATCTAGTATCGAATAGCTAGAAATTATCTAATGCGCTGTTTTTACTCATCAGATCTCGACCTCAAACTGGACCTACCCTCGTCCCATCCTTTCCCTGGCAACAAGTATTCAACAAGCCGGGAGATGCTACTTCAAGGTGGCATCCTAAGGCCGGACGAAATCATTGATGTCTCGCAGACCAACTTGCACATCCTCAAGCGAGTTCACGACGATCAGTATCTGTCCAAAATCTATTACGGCAAACTTGACCGGAAAGAACAGCTCGCACTAGGGCTTCCTGCAAACCCTCAGCTCTACGCTCGATGTGCCACTGAGGCCGAGGCGACCCGTCAAACCTGCCACGCCGCACTGGCAGAAGGAGTTGCTGTCTGCCTAGCGGGAGGCACTCACCACGCCTTTAAACAGCACGGCGAAGGTTTTTGCGTCTTTAATGATGTTGCGATAGCGGTTCGTGATCTCCAGGAACATCAACCAGGTATTCGCATCATGATCGTCGATACCGATGCTCACCAGGGCAATGGCACCAATAGCCTACTGCAGGACGATCCGCGTGTATTCACCTACTCCATTCATGTAGGCCAGACCGCATCGACTACCAGCAAAGTGCAAGGGTCCATGGACGTTGAAACGGTTCGCTATGTGGAGGGAGGCATGTATCTCAAGCAGCTATTTAGTACGCTTGCCAGTGCCCTCGATGTTTTCAACCCAGACCTTGTTATTTGGGTTGCTGGTGCGGACAACCACTCCAACGATTTATTGGGAACCATGATGCTTAGTGTCGCTGATATGAAGCGCCGCGATGACACCATTATCAGAGCCTTCCTTAGAAACCGTATCCCGCTGGCGATTCTTTATGGCGGCGGATACAACCGACATCCTGGACTCACTGCTAAGCTGCACCGCAATACGGTGGCCTCAGCCAAAAAAATCGCAGCTGAGTTTGGCAAAAGCTAGCTTTCGCCATGCCTACTAAAACTATCTGGATGACCGGTTGCACCTCCGGACTGGGTAGAGCACTGGTCGATGAATTTGCTGCCGCTGGGCATACGGTGGCAGCTTGCGGTAGACGCGGCGAGCTTATCGAGCAGCTCCAGCATGCTTTCCCATCACCTCACTTTTTCTCATCGGTTGATGTTGCCCATGACCACCAGGCGGAGCAGTTCTGCTGTGACGCCTACGAGGTGACCGGAGCTCCCGATCTACTGCTTAACAACGCAGCCATCGTCAATGAGCCCGCCCCCCTCTGGGAAATCGCGGCGGAGGAATTTGACCGGATCACTGCCATCAATATTAATGGCACGGCCAACATGATCCGCCATGCCGTGCCCGTGATGATTGAGCGTGGCAAGGGCATCATCGTCAACTTCTCCTCGGGCTGGGGCCGATCCACCTCGCCCGAGGTTGCCCCCTACTGTGCCAGCAAGTGGGCCATCGAAGGGCTCACCCAAGCACTTGCCCAGGAACTCCCCCACGGGCTTGCTGCCATGGCACTCAATCCCGGCGTGATCAACACCCGTATGCTGCAAACCTGCTGGGGTGAGCATGCCGGCAGCTACGGGAATGCAGAGACCTGGGCAACAACAGCAGCCCCCTTCCTTCTGAGCCTCAAAGTATCTCAGAATGGCCAAGCTCTGAGCGCTCCTTAGAGCTTATTTTATGCGCCAATTGAAACTTTACTCCTTTTCTTAAAAAAATGTACTTGCCCGCATGGCAGTATTGTGTTGAATTCCCGCCCCGCACGGTGCGCATGGTGTGCCCCGTCGATATTAAGCAATCCAAGCAACCCCAAGGAGTATTCCCATGGCCTACGCAGTTTTCAAAACAGGTGGTAAACAATACCGCGTCCAAGCAGGTGACAAATTAGACGTCGAGAAAATCGATGCCGAAGTTGGTTCCGAAACAAAATTTGATGAGGTTCTCCTTGTTAACGATGGCACTGCCACCACAGTAGGCACGCCTACCGTAGCTGGTGCTGCAGTCACCGCTAAGGTCGTCGAGCAGTTCCGCGGCAAAAAGGGTATCGCTTTCAAATTCAAGCGCCGCCAAGGTTACCACAAGACCAAAGGCTATCGCCGTCACCTCACCAAACTGGAAATCACCAGCATTAGCTAAGTATAGCTTCCCCATAATCTCAACCACCTAGAACAATGGCTCATAAGAAAGGACAAGGTTCCGTTAAAAACGGTCGCGACTCACGCAGCAAGCGTCTTGGCGTCAAAAAATTTGGCGGCGAGAAAGTTGTCTCCGGCAACATTATCATCCGCCAACGTGGCACCAAGTGGCACCCAGGCAACAATGTCTACATGGGTAAGGATCACACCATCCATGCACGTGTTGATGGCAACGTCTACTTCGACAAAGAAGGACGTCGCGTCAATGTAAAGCTTGCTGAAGCAAGCTAGAGCATCACCAAGCAAACTTTCAACAAAAAGCCCAACCGGATCCGGTTGGGCTTTTTGTTGCTTCAGTGACAAAGCAAAGTCATGCCAAGCTCACTTACTTAGATGATCTTACCAAACAATCTTACCAAACGATCCTACGGATACCAAGCTTCATGAACCAGCCCGAGTCAGCATCGTCTTCAAAGACACTCGTGCCAGATGCGGTATCAATTTCTAATTCATTGGCAAAGGTCACACCAGCCCAGAGACCAAGCCATAGTTTTTCAGAAAGTTGGCGCTCCACGCCAACAGCAGCGTGATAACTACGTAAGCGAACATCAAAATCAGCGCCATCTTCTTCAACATTCCATGTGCCGCCTCCTGATGCTACAACGGCGTGGAGGATCCAATCTTCGCTCGGCTGCCATGAGGCTTTAAAACTAGGGCCGGAAAGCCTCACCAATAAGTCATCGTTTGGTCTCCACTGGAATCCAATTCCTGGATAGATCCGTGTTTCCATGGAATTTTGGAAGAAATACACTCCGCCTATCCATGCCCAATCCGGTGATGCGGCATAGCGAAAGCCCACTTGGCCATTCACTGAGAAGTCATCCATATCGATGCTGTTACCGTCAGTGGCCAAGCCCGGTTGCAGCAGAGTCATCCAGGACCATTGACTACCCGGCTGACGATACATCCAGCGCAACTTTAGACGGAAATCATGTAAGTCCATATCACCGAGCAAAGTATCGGTATCGAGCCAAGTGGCTTTATAGTCCATCCCTATCATGAACGCATTATTATCATTCAGGTAGTGCGGAGCACTGAATGGAATATCGAGCTCAAATCTTTCGTAGGAAAAGCCACCTGCTGCCGAGTCAAAATCAACTTCTCCAGCCATGCTGAAGCTTGCTTTTGTGGAAGGTGCTGTTGCTGGAGCTCTTGATAATAAAAAATCACCCAGATTAACTCTTTCAGCGGCGCTGACCACAGGCGAAGCTATTATGAGGCATAGCAAAACACGAGAGAATGTTTTTTTCATGAACATCTACATACACGAAATTCCATACCCCCCCAAGGATCTTCTTGAGAATCAAACGCCTATTACTCAGCACTACTCCCAAGCATGGGAAAGAATCTCCCGAAGACGCTCAAGCTCGGTGGCGCTGGTTTTGCACAGGAAGCCGCTGTTGTGGGCAAAGTGAACGTCCCCTGCTGATTCAACTCGGGTAAAATCAATTCGCGGGTGATCATTAAATCGCGCCAAGCCAAAACCCTCTCCTCGGCTATCGGGATAGGCAATGGCCGCTATTTGCTCATGCAGCTCATTCACCATAATATAACGCGCCAAGCTGCCAGAGGCATCATCAATCGGTGATTCCATGCGAGGTAAGAATAAAACATCAAAACATTCATCCCCCGAGCTAATCTGCCAGCGTTCAACATGTGCGCTGATGCTATCTAGCTTACTTCGCACTGACTTAAGATACTCAATTAAATCTCCACCGATATAACACATCAGCTCATAAATAGGATCCCCTGCATGCAGCTCACTATCTGAAGTGAGCTTGGCAAAACGCCGCAAGATGGAAATATCAATCGGTGAATTTAGCTTGCCTACCACAGCACGCGCTACCCCGAGCCACTCCGCTGTCTTCTGAGGCCCACGGCAATCAAACCATTCCGCGGGTTCTAACCATTCACAAAACATCTGAGCATCCTCATACATGCCAAGGTGCTGGAGAATAAGTGACAGCGCACATGTAGGTTTGTGATCACGCGGGAATTGATGAT
>Ga0213861_10002664_pt1 | contig 15162 bp, 7 predicted proteins | sample PICome_4_FD_160110 | JGI IMG/M metagenome (GOLD analysis project Ga0213861, IMG submission 160110) | Coastal seawater microbial communities near Pivers Island, North Carolina, United States - PICO131 | ecosystem: Environmental > Aquatic > Marine > Coastal | place: USA: North Carolina | collected... | reverse complement strand
CAAGAATTTCAAATGTTACTGACCCAACACAAGCACAAGACGCAGCTACAAAAGCATACGTTGATGCAGTAAAACAAGCACTTGATATTAAAGATTCAGTACATGTAGCTACAACAGCAAACATTACACTTTCTGGAACTCAAACAATTGATGGAATAGATGTAGAAGCTGGAGACAGAGTTCTTGTTAAAAATCAAACAGCAGGAGACGATAACGGTATCTATGTTGTAGCAGCAGGAGCATGGTCAAGAGCAACCGATGCAAATATTTCAGCAGAAGTTACTCCAGGAATGTTCGTATTCGTTGAAGAAGGTACAACAAATGGAGACAATGGTTTTGTATTAACAACTGATGCACCAATTACTTTAGATACTACTTCTTTAACATTTACACAATTCTCAGGTGCAGGACAAATTACTGCAGGGGATGGTTTAAGTAAATCAGGCAATACTCTCAGCGTAAATGATGATAATATTACATTATTAGCTGATGGAACAAATTTAAGAATTAAAGGAATCTCTGCAACAGCAGTAGGTGACTTACTTATTGGAGCAGCTTCAAATGGTGGTTACACAAGATTGACAAAACCAGCATCAAATAATGCATTCCTAACGATGGGAACATCAGGATCAGCTTCATGGACAACAACAATTGACGGAGGAACTTTTTAATTAAAGTTCCCCTATTCCGCCTATATAGGCAACAAAGGAATTCATACATATGGCACAAACAGTTTTATTAAAGCGTTCGAGCGTAGCGGGTAATGTACCTGGTAGCTCGGATTTATCTCTTGGCGAAATAGCAGTCAATACAGCTGATGGTGCCGTATACATCAAAAAAGGTAACAACGACATTGTCGCAGTCGCAGACAATGATATTCTTCATATCGATACTACCAACAGTCGAGTTGGCATAGGTACGACTTCACCATCTAATCAATTACATATACAAAGTTCTGGCACGTCTTCAGCAATCAGACTTGAAAGAGAAGATACTTCAGATGAAATGCTTGTTCTTTTGGGAAGTTCTTATGGTTATATTCAAAATACTACAGGCCCTTTAGGTTTAGGTGGAACGAATAGTAATACAGATATTTATATAAATGCTTCAGGTAATGTGGGAATTGGGACGACTTCACCAAGCTCTAGATTAAATGTTGTTAGTTCTAGCAATGCTACAAATGGTATTATAGTTCAAAATGCCACTACTGGAACTGCAGCAAGATCGAATCTAAGACTTCTTTCAGACGCTGCTCAATTTGATATTTACGCAACTTCATCTACTTATAATGGTGTTTCAAGTTGGACGGACGCTGGTGTTTTATCAACAAGTTCAAATGCTTCGGGTGGTTTAGTTCTAAATGCACAAGTAGGCGGAATTAAATTTCAAGATGCGACTACAGAAATTATGCGAATTGCTGATGGTGGTAATGTTGGTATAGGAACAGATAACCCAGGTGTTAATTTACAAATTAATGATAGTACTACTACTCAAACTAATTCCGAATTTAGAATTTACGGATATGATACGGCAACTAGTGATGCAAAATATGGTAGAATTTTTATTGATACTGGCGGTAATTTAAATGTTTCGGCTCAGGATAGTTATTTACTATTGAGTTCAGGAAATTATATCCAAGCAAATGATACGGTCTACGCATTAGAAGATATATTAATGCGTAACAACAAAAATATTCAGATGGCTGGTAGTGATGGTGGCTTTAATGGAGTAATGAAAGTTAGCACAGGTGACGTCGTTCAAGTTGGAGGTGTTAGTGGTTGGGGTGGTACAATTGGCCAGCTAGCTCTTTATAGCAATGATGCCGAAGCTGTTCGTATAGATGAAAATCAATGGGTCGGAATAGGAACCACATCACCACAACAACAACTAACTGTCGGAACTTTAGAAACTTCTTCGATTGTGACTCATGGAACAGTGGGAATAAAAACAGCTTCAGATAATAAAGCCATAAATATACAAGAAAATAGTGGAGCAGAAGGTTGGGGATTCGGAGTAGATGTAAGTGGAAATTTAAACTTCTATGATAGTTCAAGTACCGATCCTTCAGTTCAATTTATAGACAATGGTGGAGTTAAATTTAATAACGCATACACATTCCCAACCGCAGACGGAAGCGCAAACCAAGTACTACAGACAGATGGCTCAGGTAACTTGAGTTTTGGTACGGCCGCAGGTGGTGGGGTATCAATTTCAAATAACGCAGATAATAGAGTACTCACAGGAGATGGGACAAACGCAAATGCGGAAGCAAATCTCACGTTTGATGGCTCTACATTAAATATAACAGGAAAAATGACTGTAAATGAAGGCAATGCCTTTACCGATCTTAATATTAAATCAGACAGAACTTCAGGAAATATTGGTGGTGTTAACTTTGTTAATGCTTCTGATGTCATCAAAGGACAAATTTTTGGTACTACTGCTGGTAATCTACATATATTTACAGGTGGACAAACTCAAGCATTACTTTTAGACTCTTCACAACTTGCAACTTTTGCTAGTCACGTCAGACTAGGAGACAGTAAACAACTCCAACTTGGTAGTAGTCAAGACTTACAAATCTATCATAATGCAACAGATTCCTTCATAGTTAATGAGACAGGAAACTTATACATAAGAAACAGAGCAGACAATAAAGATATTTTTATGCAAACTGACGATGGTAGTGGTGGCGTAATTAATTACATGATTTTTGACGGAAGTAATGAAAGAATAATAGTTGAAAAAAATGTAACTCATTCAGACAATGTAAGAGGAAGATATGGTGCTAGTAATGATTTACAAATCTATCATGATGCAACCGATTCAAGAATTGAAAATAGCACTGGTAACTTATATATCAATAATAAATTAGATGATGGAGATATCATTTTTCAATCAGATGATGGCTCAGGAGGTTTAGCTACTTACTTTAAATTAGATGGGGGCAATACTTATACATCAGTATCTAAAAATTTCCTTTTTCAAGATAATGTTCGTGCAGATTTTGGTAATGATTCTGATTTAAGAATTTATCACACTGGTTCACATAGTTATATTGATGAAAATGGCACAGGTAATTTATACATTGGTTCAAACAATGGTGGAGGTGTCTATATTAATGGTTCTGCTGAAACATTGGCATCTTTTGTAGATGATGGTGCAGTTACTCTGTATTATGATGGTTCATCTAGACTAACAACAACCTCAACAGGTATTCAAGTAGACGGTCCAAATGGTAATGTTACTATTGGTGCTCAAAATACTACTGGTCTTCACATCTATACAGATAGAGATAGATTCTATTTTAATAAAATAGCATCATATATATCAAACAGTATAACATCATATAGTGGTGACTTTAATTTACAAAGACAAGAATCAACTAAATTAACACTTACATCAACTGGAGTGGCGGTGGCAGGTAACTTAACAGCTACTGGATCGCTTAGTGCAGCATCACTAAATACAGGTCATGGTGATAATGAACTTTATGCCATGAATCAGAATGTTAGAACAAGCGATTCTCCTTCATTCAATACTTTAACTGTAGATAGCACAAGTTCAACCCACAATCTTATATTAAGCAATTACGCTGACTTTTTAGATTCATCATCTCATGCTGCAATTTGGATAACAAGTGGTGCTACTGGAGTCGATGTATTCAAAAGTGGAGAAGGAGCGCATTTAGTTTTTGAAGGTAGAAGAAATTCTAGAAATTTTTATTTTAAAGTTGGAGATGTAGATGCTCCTCAACACATTATGCACAATAATGGTAAAGTTGGTATTGGAACGGGCGATATAACTCCTTCTTCAACTTTACAAGTATCGGGCTCAATTCAAGGTACTTCATTCAGCGATGGAACAATCTCAGGAATTACATTTATTGACGAAGATTCATTCTCAACAAACAGCGCAACAAGAGTACCAACACAACAATCAATCAAAGCATATGTAGATGCACAAGTTGCAGGAGTGGTAGATTCAGCTCCAGCAGCATTGAATACATTAAATGAATTAGCAGCAGCCTTAGGTGATGATGCAAGTTTTAGTACTACAACTTCAACAGCATTAGGAAATCGTCTCAGAGTTGATACAGCTTCCCAAGGTTTAACTGGAACACAACAAGCAAATGCAATTACAAATCTCGGAATTACAGCGACAAAAGCCGAACTGAATTTACTTGATGGAGTAACTGCAACAACAACAGAATTAAACTATATAGATGGTGTAACAAGTAATATTCAAACACAGTTAAATGGCAAATTAAGTACTTCAGGTACTGCTCCACACGCAAATAATTTAAATGCAACTGATGACAGAGATATTGCTCCAGAAGACTTAAGTTATACTGATGATTTAAGAATCTATTTTGCAGACAAAGGTGGATTAGAAACTGGTACAATTGGATCAAATTATCAAGATGTATTAGTATTAAATTCTTATAGTGATGCAACAGGTGGCGACGCAAATGCTCTGGCTTTTGATAAATCAGAGAAAAAGATTTATCACTATCAAGCAGACCAAGCCGCTACAAACTGGGGAACTGCAAAAACTTTAGCATATACAGATGATATAACTTTATCTACTTTAAGTATTACTGCAACAGCAACAGAATTAAACTATACAGACGGTGTAACAAGTAATATACAAACTCAATTAGATGGTAAACAAGCTTCAGGGAGTTATTTAACAGGAAACCAAACAATTACACTGAGTGGGGACGTATCTGGATCGGGTACGACTTCAATTGCTGTCACAATAGCTGACGATTCGCATAATCATGTAATATCAAATGTAGATGGACTACAAACAGCACTCGATGCAAAACTTGCTTCAAGCTCTTATACTGCTTCCGATGTACTTACAAAAATTAAGACAGTTGATGGTGCTTCATCAGGATTAGATGCTGACTTACTTGATGGTCAACATGGTTCATATTATAGAAATGCTGGAAATATAAATGCTGGTACGATAAATACTGCAAGATTACCAAATCCTATTCAATTATCGGGTGGAAATGCGATTATCAAATTACAAGAAACAGATGTTACAAACAGCCCAAACTGGTGGCATGTGGCTGATGGTGGAAACTACTCAATAAGATTAAATAATACTGGCACTTATCCTATTAAAATTGAAACAAATGGAACAAATGATGCAGTATCAAATATAGTTTTAGGATATAATACAGACTTTTCTGCGGGAATTGATGTCACAGGAAACATAACAGTTACAGGCACAGTTGATGGTCGTGATGTCGCAACAGACGGAAGCAAATTAGACGGAATCGAAAGTGGTGCTACAGCAGACCAGACACAATCAGACATAAACGCACTTGGAATTACACAAGTAGGCACAATTACAAGTGGAACATGGAATGGTACTGCTATTGCTTCTGCTTATCTCGATTCAGATACTGCTCATCTATCAGGTACTCAAACATTTAGTGGTGCAAAATCATTTACTAATACTATGACTACCAGACTTATTACAATGGATATTCCTGATAACGGGAGTGCTCCAGCAACAACTGGAATCTTTATGATGAAAGGGTATGAAGGTAGAGGTTTAGGTATAAAACTTAGAGACTCTGCAAATAGTGCAAGTGGAGCAAATAATAGAGAATGGTTTGTAGGTACTGGATATGCTCAATCAGGATTTAACATTGGTTATGCATCTGATGGTAGTCAATCTTCTTATTCTGCACAAAATAAATTAGCTATAGATACTAGTGGAAATGTAACAATTCCTGGAGGAAATTTAGGAGTTACAGGTAACATAACAGTTACAGGAACAGTCGATGGTCGTGATATCGCAAGTGATGGCTCTAAATTAGATGGTATTGAAGCAGGTGCTACTGCTGACCAAACTTTAGGAGATTTAGGAATTACAGCAACAGCCGCAGAACTCAATGTTCTTGACGGATATACAGGTAGTGTAACAGAACTGAATTACTTAGATACTCTACATGCTACTGGAGTCACATCTACTGAATTTGACTACTTAGACGGTGTAACAAGTAATATACAAACACAGTTAAATGGCAAATTAGGTACTGCGGATGTAGCAGCAAATTCTCAACAACTAGATGGAATTGATTCTTCGCAATTCTTAAGAAGTGATACAGCAGATAGTGCAAGTGGTACTTTAACTTTTACAGGCACACAAAAATATACAGGTAGTACTTTCTGGCAGGTAAGTTCATCAGATACAGCTCTACAAAGAGCAGACGCGAGAGATGATGATACAGATAAAGCAAGATTACATTGGTATGGAATTAATGCAAGCGGAGGAAACACAAACTTTAGACACGCATGGTACGATGGAAGCGCATATGTAAATGTAGATGTAGCAAGTCAGGTTGTATCTTTTAGCGGAGGACTCTCTGCATCAGGAAACATAACAGTCACAGGAACAGTCGATGGTCGAGATGTAGCAACAGACGGAACAAAGTTAGACGGAATAGAAGCAAACGCAACAGCCGATCAAACTCAATCAGAAATCAATGCTTTAGGAATTACTGCAACAGGATTATCTGGCACACCAAATATAAGTGTAGGAACTATAACAACAACAGGCGATATAGACTTAACTGGAACAAGCGATACTGGTAATGAAAAAATAATACTGCCCAGAGGTGGACATATAGCTTTTTATGGAGATGGCGATTTAAAACATGCTATTTCAAGTATGAGTACTGATGATATAAGAATTAATTCTTATGGAGAAGTCATACTCAATCTTGATTCAAACAATAATCAGACTAATGCTGCAAACTTTAGAATCGTAAAACATGGCGGTACTTCAAGTGCAGGTACAGCAGTATTCTCAGTTGATGGAGAGAATGGAAATGTAACAGTTACAGGAACAGTAGATGGTCGTGATGTAGCTACTGATGGAACAAAACTTGATGGTATATCAGTAGGCGCTGATGTAACACCTTCATGGGTTCCTTCAAGTGATCCAAGTTATGCTACTCAGTCATATGTAGGAACTCAAATTAGTAATTTAGTTGATTCCTCGCCTGCTGCATTAAATACACTTAACGAACTTGCAGCTGCTATCGGAGATGATGCCAACTTTAGTACTACAGTAACAAATAGTATTGCTACAAAATTACCGCTCGCTGGTGGAACCATGACAGGTAATCTAACAATAGGTTCAACTACAGATAGTACAAAAATTGTTTTTCCAGATAAAAACGTAGCAGATAATCCTACAGCAGCAGGTGATGATCGTCAACTTATTTCAATGGGTAATAGTGGTGCTGGAGGACTCTTCCAAACAACAGGTCGGGGAGGCTTAATGCTCGCATCGGCCGATGATTCAGTTATTATTGCTTCAGGAGACGTTGGTAGAAATTATGACCCAGATGCAGGTAGCTGGAATCCAGATCCAGATAATGAAGAAATTTACTTATTAACAGATGGAGGTGTTAGATTTAGAACAAATCTACAAACCGTAGCGAGCTATAAAGAGTTTGTGTTTGACAATAGTGGAAACGCAACAATTCCAGGAAACATAGCAGTTACAGGAACAGTCGATGGCCGTGATGTAGCTACAGACGGTAGTAAACTTGATGGAATAGAAAGTGGTGCTACAGCAGATCAAACTCAGTCAGATATAAACGCACTTGGAATCACACAAGTAGGAACTATTTCTTCAGGCACATGGCAAGGCACAGCGATTGCCTCTGCTTATCTTGATTCAGATACTGCACACTTATCGGGTACACAAACATTTACAGGAAATAAAACATTCTCAGGCAGTACTACGCTAAGTGGGGGAGTCAGTCTTAGTAATTCTAATATTACAAATGTTAATGCACTTAGTTTTGCAGATCCAGGACCGAATGAAGGAATTAGCTGGTCTGGTGGTAATACAAAAATATATGAATCTCCAGATGATTTAACTACAAATACTGCAGGTAACTTACAAGTTGTTTATGGAAGTACAAGAAGATTAACTGTCACCAATACAGGAGTAGATGTAAATGGTACCTTAACTGCTACTACAAAATCTTTTGATATTGAACATCCTTCAAAAGAAGGAATGAGATTAAGATACGGGTCATTAGAGGGCCCAGAGAATGGGGTATATGTCCGAGGCAAATCGAAAGAAAAAGTTATATCTTTACCAGACTATTGGGTGGATCTTGTTCATGAGGATTCGATTACAGTACAGTTAACGGCTATCGGTGGTGGACAGAATTTATATGTCGAAGAGATAAAGGACAACAAAGTGTATGTAAATGGTGAAAATTACTTCTATTATATACAAGCAGAAAGAAAAGATGTAGAAAGATTCGAGGTGGAATATGAGTCTGATTTATAATCGTAGAACGACTGGTCTTTTTGAAAATGGTGCTATGCAAAAAGGAGACGATACAAACTTTTCTGGATTCGGTTCAACTAGAACTGTTTCTGGTGATTATTTAAGTAATGGTCGCTCATTATATATGAATAATGTAAATGCTCGCGGAAGTGGATTCATAGGAGCTCAGTATATTCCTGTTGATACCTCAAAAGTTTATCAACTTGCTTACTCTGTAAAAACAATTACTCAAAGTTATAACAGTAGAAATGGAAGCGGTCATTTAGGGTATGTATGTTATGATGAAAATAAATCTTTTATTGATTTAAGATCCTTAAGACATTATGGATTTACTACTTTAACACGAGCTGCATCTCCTGGTGATACAACAATTTATGTAGCTGACGCTTCTGGCTGGTCAACAAGTACAAGTAGTCATCAAAGAATATTTCAATTATTTCCTACAGGACATTCTCTATATTCAGCAGCAAATTATTACACACAGTTTAAAACAGGAAACAATGGTTATCCTAGTAATGGTTTAACAGATTTAGGCGGAGGAGAGTGGAGTATTACTTTAAACTCAGGATTACCTGACTGGGGGTATACTGATGCAAACGGAGAATACCCAATTGGAACAAATGTAGGAAATGGTAGAGCTGGTGGTACATATAACTATGCACTGGGTGCACCTGTTTATCCACAAACCTGGACAACATATAGTGCAACATGCACAGGAACAGGTAGGAGCAGTGGTGCTCAGTTTAGATATATGACAAAGTTTATTAGATTTATGAATTTAAGAAATTATAATTATAGAACAGAAAATGCGGGTAATGCGGCACTATATGTAATCGACAATTTATTCTTTGGAGAAATACCTTCAACTAGTGATACATTACCAACTAGCTTTTTACAATCAGATAGGTTTAGATAATGGAATATATTGAAATAGATGGAGAATACTTTGTAATTCACGAGGATGAAACAGATCCAAATGGTGAACCATTATTTGTGCCAATTACACAAGAAGAATACGAGGCAAACACATGATAGGAAACGCTGTACAATTACCTGCAGGACTAGTGTTTAATTTTGATGCATTAAGTCCTAAATGCTATTCTGGTTCAGGTGCTTCATTTACAGAAATTGTTAGTGGCGCTACTGGAACAGCAACTACAAGCAATAGTGGAACAGTTGCATTGGATAGTACACTTGGAAGCAGTCATTTAAAATTTTCTAATCCAAATGCTGCAGCTAGAACAGCTTATATTTCTTTTCCTGTGAATATAACTTCAGCAAATACTTCAGGAGTAAATGTTCCTCAAGGACCAAACGCTTCTTGGAATTGGTGGCACTATTTTCAAGATGCAGGTAATGTAGACCATCCAAACTTTGGTTGGGAAACTGGAAGTGGTTGGGATGGAGATGAAGGATTTGTTTTTGGTACTGGATATGCTACAGATGGGCCAAGATGGGGTATTGATGATGGAGCTTACACAGTATATGCAACAACAGGAGCTACTACAGGAGATTATAGAACTAATGAATGGCAAAATTATTGTGTAACTTTTGATGGAAATATTTCAAACGGTGTAAAAACTTACTTAAATGGAGAATTAGTAGATGAAAGAAACGTTGCTGCTTCGACAAATAAAAGTATTCCTGCTACAAATACTAATAATTTATTTCTTGGTGCTACAAACAGTAGGGGAGGAAACTGGAATGGCTATATGGACGTTGTGCAAATGTACGAAACAACCTTATCAGCTTCTCAAGTTAAAGCACTCTACAATGCATTTAAGGGGCGATTCTAATGGCAATTGGACATAGAGTTTCAAGAGAGAATTTAGAGTTTCATTGGGATATGACAAATCGTAAGTCATGGAAAGGTAAACCGACTACAAATTTAAATTATACTCAAAACTGTTTAAGAGAACTTAAGAGTGCTCATGGATTCAATCAATATTCTACTGATGCTGATTTTAATAGTAATCACCCCGGTAGAATTACCGTAACTCCTGCTGGTAGCACTTCTCAAAATAGAGGAGCTTTTGTAAATACTGGAGTTAATAGTGGTACTTGGCAACCAAAACACCATGGATATTGGAAATGGGACTATGAACTAAAACAAGCAGTATTTTATATGAATGATGAAGACGGCTCTTGGAAGGCTTGGAGTTTTAATACTGGAAATACTTTAACAGGTTGGGGATTAACTGCGGGAGATACTTTTTCTTGTTCTTGGGATTCATGGACAAGTAGAATAGATAAAGCGCCAAACTGTGGAATGTATATGAGAAATTCTGCACAAAGTAGAGGATTTCATGCAGGTCAAGCAAATTCTCAATCAACTGGAAAAAATACAATTCCTTTTAAATGGCAAAGATTATATGCTGTTTTTACTGTTCCTTCTAATATGGACGAAGGCGGTTATAATGTTAGTTGGTATAATTATGGACACTATACAGGTAGAGGTCTTTTAAAAATGACAAACTTTCAGTGGGAGTTAGGCACTCCTTCTTATTTTGTAACTGATGCAAGTGGACAGCCAGCTTCTTCAAGATCTTCTACAGAGAGTTTGATTGATGTGTCCGGAAATAATACGATTACTATTAATTCTTTTGATTATCAAAATGATGGAAGTTTTGTATTTTCTGACCAAAATCATTATGCTTCTGTAAGTGGCACTTTAGCAACTGGTTGCGATGGTAATGTTACAATGATGGGTTGGTTTAAGCAATTAAGTAGAAATGGCCCTCATCAAACAATTGTATGTACTAATACTAGTTATAGACAAGGTATCAAACTAATGAGTGCTTATCATGCTCAAGGTGGTGCTCTTTGGGTAGCTAATTCTGATGGAACTGACTCTACTTTAGTAAATACAGGAGGCACCACATTAGAGAATACAGGTATACATCATATTGCAGCAACAAGAGATAGTAGCACAGGAGCAATAAAAGTATATTTAGATGGTGCTCTTGTAAATTCAGGTACTGGCGTTACTGGAGATGTATCGAATACTAGTAGCACAGGAGCAAGGATAGGAATAGAGTATCATTCAGGCGGTTATGGTGCAAATGCCACTTACTATGACACTCGAGTATATAGTAGAGTTCTTAGTGCAGGAGAAATATCAAATATTTATAAACAAGGAAAGAGCTATTACGATAGCTTATAAATTTAAAACTTGACAAGTGGTCATAAATTTAGTATAATTATGACTGGAGATAACAAATTATGGCAAATTCAGATAAAGACATTTTAATAACACCCAATACGGGTTCGTCTACTGCTGATCCGAAGATAGAGTATGTGGGAGCAGATTCTTCTACAAATGATACAATCACAGTAGAGACTCAGTTTGACGGTTCAAAATCCACTCTTAGTTTTGAAGGGAGTGCAGGACAGCTATTTTCTGTTTCTAATGATTTATCGGGTACTCTTTTTGCAGTAAATGACTCGTCGGGGATTCCTTCAATAGAAGTAGACAGCGACGGCGAAATAAGACTTGCAGAATTTAGTGGAAATGTAGGTATTGGAATAAGCGCTCCTACTGAGTTGCTACATGTAGATGGCAGAATAAAAGCAAACAATTTAACTTTAGCAAGTTTATCCGCACAAAACTCAGAAGCAACTGCTGTAATGATAGACGGAAGTGGAATCATTGGAACAAGAGAACTTGGTTCAAACGCATTTAACTCTACTTCATACTTAACAGGTAACCAAACAATTACATTAAGTGGAGACGTGTCTGGCTCAGGTACAACTTCAATCAGTGTTACAGTTGCAGATGACTCACATAACCATGTTATCTCAAACATTGATGGATTACAAAGTGCTTTAGACGGTAAACAAGCTTCAGGTAATTATTTAACAACATCAACAACATTTGGTGGAGATGTTTCTGGTACATATAGTGCAATAGTAGTTGCAAATGATTCACATAATCATACTAAATTATTTGAAAATTCAACAATAACCTTTGGTGCTTCACAACTTCAATGGATGGACCAAGCTGGAACAGGTGGCACTGGTTTAAATGGAGCTGCTCCAAGAAATCCAGCAAACGGCTGGTATCACAATTTAATTTTTAATCATGCTAATAGTGGAGGATATTATTCTCAAATTGCAACTGGATTAAATTCAAGTGATATATATTTTTCAAGAGTTCAAAATGGGACAGCCCAGGCTTGGCAAAGAATTTTTGCTGATGACTATCACCCAAATGCTGATAAGTGGACAACTGCAAGAACACTAAGTTTAACTGGTGCAGTTACAGGCTCTGTTTCATGGGACGGCTCTGGTAATGCAAGTATGGCAACGACAGCTACAGCTGACCCAACATTAACACTTTCTGGAGATGCTTCGGGTAGTGCAACATTTACAAATTTAGGTAATGCTACATTATCAGTTACAGTTGCAGACGACTCACATAATCATGTTATCTCAAATGTAGATGGATTACAGACAGCACTTGATGCAAAGGCACCTGTAAGTACAACAGTTACAACAAGTGGTACGCAGAGTATTTCAGGGGCTAAAACATTTACTACAACACTCGCATTATCAGCTGGACAAATGCTTACTCTTGGCGATTCCAACCATCATCTGGTAAAAGTAGGTACAGGTTATTCTGGATCGACGATTGATGGTCCAAGACTTCAGGGACATCAAGGCGGAGAACTTGCTACCAACATAAACAGTAATCAGTACTCACTTCGTTGGGATTCTGCAGGAAATATTATTGTTAGAGGCGACGGATACTTTAATGGAACAAAACTAGAGGGCGATAATAAACAGATGATTCAATTCAATGATTCATGGCTAAGATTGAACCCTGCGAATGAATTTACTAGTGGTATATACTGCGGTACTGGAATATTAAGAACAGACGGAACTTTCCAAGTTGGGGCCAGTGGAAGTGCCTTTAGTGTAACAACTGCAGGTAATGTTAATCTTTCAGGATTACTTGATGGTCGTGATGTCGCTGCAGATGGAACAAAACTGGATACTATAGCAACAAATGCTGATGTAACACCTTCATGGGTTCCATCAAGTGATCCGAGTTATCTAACAAGTTCATCAACTCAAAGTAAATATGTAAGAAGTGATACTGCAGATACTGCATCAGGTCAAATAACTTTCAGTAATGGTGGTGTATTTGCAACAAACGGAGTTAGAGTATATAGACAAAATACAAATTCAACAATTTGGTTCAATGGCTCATCAGCAGCAGATACAAACCATGCTCTTTGGAATGCATACTACGGCACTAGTCCAACTACTAGAGGAGCGGCTGGCTCTGGTTTTGATGGAATGTATTGGAATACTTATAGAGGACTACATATTCGAGGTGGCTTAGGTGGAGCAGTTGATTGTATAAAGATACAAAATTCAAGCGGTTCAACCACAGACCACACAGTTACTTTATACGCATCAAATTCCCCAAAACTCGCAACAAGCACTAGTGGAGTATCTGTTACTGGAAATATAGCAGTGTCAGGAACTGTTGACGGTCGTGATATAGCATCAGATGGTTCAAAACTTGACGGCATAGCATCGGGTGCTGATGTAACTCCTTCATGGGTTCCTTCAAGTAATCCAAGTTATTTAACAAGTTCATCAACTCAAAGTAAGTATTTAAGAAGTGATACTTCAGATCAGCAGACAAGTGGACAAATTACTTTTAATGGTGGAATTCATATTGGTAGCACGAATACTTATATTGTTCAGCACGTAACAAATGGACTAGGTTTCAGAGTTGGAACAGGAAACTATTATGGATTAAAAATAGACCCAACTGCAGGACATACAGAAACTATTAAAACTGGAGTAGGTGGAGCGTTTAATGCTTTACAAGGGGTTCTTCAAGTAAAAGGCGATCAGACTATGAATCGTGGTTCATTTATTCGATGGGCAAATGATGCTGGTGGAACAGGGGAATATATATACTCAAAATCATCTTCTCCATATGATGTGACAATTCATTCTGGTTCATATGATGCTTTACAGTGTCCAAATACAGGTTCTGTACGAATAAATCATAATGGTTCACAAAAATTTGTAAGTACAAGCTCAGGGGTTAGTATCACAGGTAATATGACTGCAAGTCAAGACGTAATTGCATACTCAGATGAAAAACTAAAAGATAATGTACAAGTTATTGAAAATGCAATACAAAAAGTAAAACAAGTAAGAGGAGTCACTTTTACTCGAAATGATTTAGAAGACACAGAAAAACGACACACAGGTGTTATTGCTCAAGAAGTAGAAAAAGTATTACCAGAAGTAGTAAATTATGAAACCGGAGAGTTTGGTACAACAGAAATAAAAACTGTTGCTTATGGAAACATGGTAGGATTACTTATAGAAGCAATAAAAGAACAACAAGAAACAATAGAAAAATTAACAAGTCGAATTAACGACATAGAAAAAGGAGAATAAAAATGGCAATAACTAAAACAAGAACAGTACAAAGTATACAGGTTTTACCTGCACAAGACACAGATGCAACTGGTATTTATATAAACGATTCAGTACCTAGAGTGCATGTGGAATATGTGAATGTATTTGATGATTCTGGAGATGCAGAACTTCCAGTATCTATATCTAAATTTATTAATATTAGTAAATGGGTAGTTGCGGAAGACGCATCAACAACACTAACAGACTATTCAAGTGAAGATGCTCTTGTACAAGCAGTATGTGGAGCAGTCTGGAGTTAATAAATGGCGGTACCAATATCAGGAGCAATAAGTTTAGCTAAAATTCGAAATGAGTTCGAACAGAATAATTATGATCATAGTTTATATGGGTATACTACAGGGCCTACTAGCTTAG
>Ga0213861_10002660_pt1 | contig 15179 bp, 10 predicted proteins | sample PICome_4_FD_160110 | JGI IMG/M metagenome (GOLD analysis project Ga0213861, IMG submission 160110) | Coastal seawater microbial communities near Pivers Island, North Carolina, United States - PICO131 | ecosystem: Environmental > Aquatic > Marine > Coastal | place: USA: North Carolina... | reverse complement strand
AAAATTCATTTAATCTATCAGGATTTGTTTCATTATAAGATTGTAATATAATATTAATAAATGGTTGTGGTTTTAAAATAGTAGTTTCAACGTGTGATAAATAAGTATCTATTGAATTATATTGAAATAATTTATTTTTAGTCTCATTTTCATTTTTAATATTAGTATTAGTATGAACAATAATATCACAAGGAATATTATTTTTTAAAATATGAGGATAATAGTCTAATAATTCATTAGATACTTTTTTATTAATAAATGTAATAAAAGCCGAAGCATTATAAATTGCTTTTTCTCTTTGTATAATAACTTGACTACGGAATGGTAAATGATTATTTACAAGCATTTCTGTTTTTTTATTTAGTTCTGGTGTCACATCATTTATTAATACAATCGTTGGTATAACATTACAATAAGTAAAAGCAGTAGATATAAATACATCAATTTTATTCATTTTGCATATATTATTTAACATATCAATATCTTGATTCATAGTTATATAGTTAAAATCATTCACTTGTAGTATTTTAAATTTTGTTTCCAAATTTAATTCTGGTTTAAAGTTAAAACTAATACCATTTGAGGGCGTCCTTTTTAATAGTATAATTTCATAATACTCATTATCTTTATTATTTGGTAAATGAGTAAAAAACCGCTCCCAAATAGCAATAATATCATTATTATTTGCTAATTGATAACAAACAGTATCTATCGCAATTTTTCTTTTCTTTTTATTTTTAATAGTAATATTAATATTATTATTATTAATATTAGGCTGAGTTTCTAATAGAGTTTTTGTATTAATTATAGTATCAGTCATTGTATTAGTTATAGTATCATTTATAGTATCAGTCATTATATCAGTCATAGTTTTACTTACACTATTAATAAATTATTTTATATTAATAATTAATTAATTATAATATAAATTATAGTTTTAAATTAATAAATAAATAAATTATTATCTAATTTCTATTTCCAAAATTATTAAATGATTGTAATAATGGATTAAGTTGACTAACAAATTGATTAACACTATTATTAATTTGTCTATTAATTTGTTCTGAATTTATTCTGGGAGATGCGTTAGAGTTAGGAATGCGTTGATGAATAAAATTATTTATAAAAGGAGTGCTCATAGATACAAATGTATTAATATCGTGTAAAATTGGTTCAGTATTAATAATTGGTTCAGTTGTATTATTAGTTGTATTATTACTTTGCGATTGAGTTGTATTTTCTACATCTTCACCCTCTTCCCCATCTTCCCCATCTTCATAGTCTTCTTCACCCTCTTCACCCTCTTCATAGTCTTCTTCCCCCTCTTCCCCCTCTTCACCATCTTCATAGTCTTCTTCACCATCTTCCCCCTCTTCATCATCTTCATAGTCTTCTCCCCCCTCTTCATCATCTTCATAGTCTTCTCCCCCTTCTTCAGTTTCTTCTATATCATTATTTTCATTTTCATCATTATTAATATCATTTGATATAGTAATATTTAATAAATCATAACGACAAAAAGGACAGGTTGTATGATTATATAACCAAGTATCAATACAATTAATATGAAAAATATGATTACAATTATGAATAACACGACAAATACTAGTATCTATAAAAGTCAATTGACAAATTGAACATGTTTCATTATTATTATTCGTTTCATCATTAGTAGTATTATTTAAAATATCACAATATCTAGATACATTTGTTATTAAATTGATGTTAGATAATGGAATACCTTCTTCTTGTGTAAAATTATTATTCATAGTTGATGTTATTGTTCCTACATAGCCTTGTCCTATTGTTCCAAAACCATTATTTATTTCAAAATTATATGGTATAGTTGGTATATCTGAAATAGTTGATATATCATTTATAACATCATTTAAAATAGTATTTATATTTAAATTTGAAGTGCTATTAATAGGTATATCAGAGGTATAATTATGTCTAAATACATTATTATTATGTGATGTAGAATTTGTAGTTTGTGTAGGTGTATGTGTAGGTGTAGGTGTATGTGTAGGTATAGTATATAAATTATTTTGATTTATAGGAAATACTGGTTCAGTTGGAAAAGTGTATGGAATTGGAGTAGGAATAATTGGTCTTCTTATGTTAATAGGTTCATTATTAGTATTCATAGTATTAGTATTCATATTCATAGTATTACTATTAGGTATAGAATTAAATAAATTATATCTGTAATTTATTGGATTTGAATTTGTAAATAAACTATTTGGTTGATTGCTATCATAATAATTATTATTAAACATATATTGATGTTGAGGATAATTATACATTTCTCTATATAAATGATAAGGAATATAATGTCTTTCTAAAATAACACAATTTCTATTAGTATTATTATTAGTATTATTATTAGTATTATTATTAGTATTATTATTAGTATTATTATTAGTATTATTATCAGTATTATTGGAAAAACTATTATTAGGAACACTATTAGTAGTAGAAGTATTCATTTTATAAATTATTATAGTTTTATGTATTTTATGTTTTATAATATAAAATATTTATAGTTTTAACTTATTAATTTTAGAAATTAATAAATATAAAACTATTACGAATAAATTATAAAATAAATTAATAAAAAATTGATTTATAAGTTAAATATTTTTTAATATTATATTATTAATAATTACTAATATTTATCACTAATATATTTATAAAATGAATAAATGTAGAGGCATTAGTAATCCTGGAAATTATTGTTATTTAAATTCAGCATTACAATGTTTAGCATCTAGTCCTTTTATTTTAAAGTTTATCAATGAATACATTGGACATGATAATGATATTATTAATACTATAAAAAAATATAATTTAAGCACCTTTAAAGTAAATCAAATAAATTTAGAGGCTGATAAATTATTAAAGAATAAAGATACTTTAAGTATTCCTGAAAAAGATATAGAAATACTAAACTATATAAGTAAAAATAGTTATCTCTTATTTCTCTATTTAGTATTTAAAGAAATAATAGTTAATTTAAATAACAATAACCCTCAAGTAGTAAATAATAAACAATTTATTACTATTAATAGAGAAATATCTGAACATTTTAATTTTGAAGAATTATTTAATGGTGACCAAAATGACCCTCACGAATTAATAGTATATTTACTTGATAAAATACATGATGCTAAAAAAAGTAAAATAAATATTAGTAAACATAAAGATGATTATAATGATTTAGATGATTATACTAAATTATATTTGAAAAATTATAAACAACTATATGAAAATAATTATTCACTATTTGTAAAAAATTTTTATTATCAAATATTATCTTGTATTCAATGTAATAAATGTAAAACCATTACAAATAATGTATCTCCTAGTGATATTTTATGTATATCTATACCAGATAAATTAATTATAAAAAATAATAGTCCTCTAGACCATTCTTTACCAACAAAAGAAATATCTATTTATGATTGTTTAAATAATATGTTTAAAATTGAATCAATAGATTACAAATGTGAAAAATGTGAAAATATGAAAAATAATAAAATAGAAAAAAAAATTATGAATATACCAAAAACATTAATAATGAAAATAAAAAAATATTATAATATTGACAATAGAATGATTAAAAATAATCAAGCCATTAAATATCCATCTATATTAAATATTCAACCTTATATTATTGGAAATGAAAGTGTTAAATATGAACTCTATGCTATTATAAATCACATTGGGTCAATAAACTCAGGACATTACTATTCTTATGTTAAAAAATACAATACTAAAACTAATACATTTTTCAATCAATGGAATTGTTGTAATGATTCTAATGTTTCAACAATTACAAATGAAGAAGCATTAAATTCTGAAAATGCTTTTATGTTATATTATCATTATATTGATAATTAATTATGTTTATTTGATTTATTTTTATTTCATTTCTATTTTATTTTTATTTCATTTCTATTTTATTTTTTCATTTATTTTTTCATTTATTTTTTCATTTATTTTTAAAAAATAAAATCTATGTCTAAATTAAAATATAATTAAAATATAGTTAATAAATAATTATATAATAAATAATTATCTAAAATAATATTTAATAAAATAATATTTAATTATAAATAAAAAATGTATCCTCAATTAACTGGAGAACCTAATTTTATCTTAATCGGTGTTGCTGCTGTTTTTGGTTTAATAATAATTGTATTAATGTATTATAGTATTTCTTTTAAAAATGAAAGAATTGCTAGAATGCCTTCTAAAAAACAAGTCGCTCAAGTAAACAATGAAAACAAAATAAATACTCTTCCCATTGCTGTTGATAATCAAGGTTATTATTCAGCAGTTGATGCTGCGAATCAAGCATCTACTTCGACTAATAAAGTAAGTAATTCTAATATGAAACAAGTGTTTAATGTAAGAGAAAATATTTATACTCTAGATGATGCCCCTGCTGTATGTGGTGCTTTAGGTGCTGATTTAGCATCTGTAAAACAATTAATATCAGCACATAAAAATGGTGCTGACTGGTGTAATGTAGGTTGGACTAAAGATGGATTAGCAGCATATCCTATACAACACTCAACTTGGAAAACTCTTCAAGACAATAATCCTAATAAACGTAATATTTGCGGTAAGCCTGGTATTAATTTAAGCCGTAATGACCCAAATCTTTTATATGGTGTTAATTGTTATGGTATTAAACCAGAACCTAAAGGTAATGAAATTGTTAAAAATGTTATAATGAGTGATAAACAAAGAGAATTACAAAAGAAAATTTCTGAATTCCAAAAAAATATTAATTCTATTGGTATTTCTCCTTTCAATACTGATAAATGGAGTGCTTAAACTAATTTATATTTTATATGATTTATTATGATTTAATATGATTTATTATGTTTTACTTTAGATTTATTCTTTTTTTTCAACTTTAATGATTTTTTTTTAGTTGTTTTAGATTTTAAACCACAATTACAGTTTTTTTTAGTAAATGTTAAATTTGCCATTGTTATTAATTTTTTCATTTTTATTAAATTATTAATATTACATATTATATAGAAAAATATAAAATTATAAAATATATCAAAATATTAAAAATAAATTAAATTAAATTTAATTAAATAAAAAATGTATTATACATCAATCAAATGTATTATACATCAATAATTTTTTCAGTATCTTTATTAATAATAATATATCTTTTAATAAATTGATAAAAATAACTAAACATATTTTGATTATTTATATTTTCATTATGTTCATTAAACATATTAATACCATTTTCTAAAGCATCATCATTCATTTTATTAAATAAATTTATAAATGGTGTCATATCACTTGTATCATTATTCATTTTACAAAAAATAAATTATTATTTTTATAGCATAATTAATTTATATATCTATAATGATATTATGTTTAAACCGCATAATTACAAATATAATATAAAAAAATATAATATTAATAATAAAAAATTAAAAAATGTATTACTTTATTTATTATAATAATAATCTTTTTTATTACTTAATAAATACATTAAACTAATAAATTTACCTAGTAAAGCACGCTCGTTTGTTTTTAAAGGAAAATTATTATATCTAACCCATTTCATTAATAGTTCAAATAATTTAACACAATAATCATAATGATAATAATTATCATCTATTTTATAAGTTAGCCATTTCATACAATATTTTTTATTATAAATATTAATGTGTCTAGGTTGAATACAAAAATCAGGATTGTATAATACAGTATCTGTATTGTATATATTATCTATATTATTTACAATAGTAGTATTTGTTGATACATTATAGGTTTTTTCAATAGTGTGTTTATATCTATTTTGTTTATCTTCTTTTAATTTTTTTTTATAATTATACTCATCAATAAATTCTTGTTCCTTGGATTTATTATTTATATCATTTGTATTTGTAGTATTATTTAAATTAAAAGATGTAGTTTTAGTATTATTATTAGTGTCTTGATTTTTAATTTTAGAACTGTATGACATTTTTATTTAGTATTAATAATTTAAAATAACCTATAATCCATTTATTAACATTATAGTATAAAATAGATTAAAAAAATATGAAAAAAACGGATATAACTAAGTTTTTTAAAAAAACTTAATATGAACGATAACAATTTTTATGTGTATCAATTTCATCAAAACAAATTAATGTTTTACAAATTTTACAAGGTAGTTTACGTTTTGGACAATCTTTACGTAAATGATCCAACGTCTCATCAAATGAAATACAAACGTGCTCACAACGATTACATTTTTGATTTAATTTACCAAGAGTAAATTGTTCATGCCAAAATGTATATTCTGCGTAGTCTTTAGGCAATCTTGGTAAGGTACCATAGTTCAAATACGTAGGTTTAAAGTATTTATATCCTTCACAACAACGAAATGGACACTTAATTTCAGGTCCTTCTTGAAAAGTGATATAGTCTCTTATACAAGATAAACAACATGGATTACATACTGTAGCTGGACATTTTTTAAAATCGACTTCCCTTTTAGGATTTTGCCTACGATTAAAATCATTTGGGTCTTGTAGATACACATGGAATGTTGTAGGTAAAAATGAGAGACAACAACAAATAAAACATGTAAAAACTTTTGTCGGATCGGGCTTAATATGTTCCCGTAGTTCCGGAATAGGTGCCTTCTGCTTAGGTGGTTGTGAAGCAGCTGCTGCATAAGATAATGCCATTTATGAGTCTTGTTTTTATGCAAAGAATAACAAATTCAACAATATTATTGAAATAATAATAATAATATAAAATAATAATTAAATAAAAAAAAATCAATTTTATATAAAAAAAACAAAAAAATTACTAAAAATTAGTTTTTTTTTAAAACTTAGTTTTAGTTAAGTTTTGGTAAAACTTAAAAAACTTAATTTGTAAAAGCCAAACCCGCCATACCACTCATAATACGTAATACATTATAATTAGTAGCATAAATACGACATTTTGCTGTATCAGCACTAGAATCGTGTTTTACATATGTGCTTGCTGTAATAGTTAATAATAACTGACCTATATCAATTCTTGAAAAATTACATGTTCCACTTGGCTGATGTTCTTCAGGTTTAAAAGCAAATGAATATACATTAATACCTATTGCTGGGCAATTTTCGTGACATTCTTGAGGTATAACGGTATTAAAATAACGTCCTTCTCTTTGTGATAAACGGTCGTGTCCATTTAATTGTAATTTTGCCAACGATGTTGGATTTTCTCCTGAATCAAAAAGTGGTAATCTAGAATTCCATGCCCGTGACGATACATCAGAAGTTGTTCCAAATAAATCATCAAAATTTAAAGCAGAAATATTTGTTCCTGCTTCACCAAATTTACCAGCAGTTGCTACACTTCCATTTGCTGTTCCACTTAAAGGCATACTAGAATACCAATTACCTACATTAAAAGCAGCAGTTCCAATACCACCACCCAATGGGTCTTGTGGAGTTCCTGAAAAATAAGTATAATCTATAGCATCTGTAAAATTAAACCATTGTTTACCACCATAATCATTCATTGTTGTTGTATCTATTAAACTGTCTTTTTGTATAGTCCATATCACTTCTTTTACTGGATGATTAAAAGCCAGTTTTAATTGTTCTACTGTGCTATTTATAGGCATATCTCCATTAAATTGTAATTGTTCTATTAAATATTCATGACTTGCTTGGGCAAACCGACGTCTTTCATCTGTATCTAAATAAATATAATCTACCCATAAACTTACATCTGTTAAATCACCGGGAACTCTCGCGGTTGATGAAGCCCAATAACAATCTTCAACATTGGCAAGTTGTAAATTTAATTTAATATCATGATATTGTAAAGCAATTAAAGGTAAAGCAAGTCCAACATTACGATTAAACCAAAAACGTAAAGGCACATATAGAGTAATTGCTTTAGTAGCATCTGTAGATGATTGAACTAATTTAGGAACATTTCCAACCATAGTAGAATAACCTGCTTGATGCCCTGATGTTTGTGTCAATTCATTCCAAATATGTAGCCAATGACCATAATGTTTATCTATTTTTTGACCTCCTATTTCTATTTCGGCTTGTTGAACTATAATATGACCTAGCCAATTTAACCAACGGAATTGGTCAGTTCCATTAGCAGAAACACTAGGTAAAGTAATTGTAATATACATTCTATGTAATAAATCACCATTACGTGCTATTGTTGCTGAAACACTTTTACCCCAATTTGCAATACCATTAAAAACTTGTTGAATAGGTTCTACTGAAAAATTTGTATGTCTTCTATACACTACTTTAAAAAATGTTATTTGTGGGTTCCCTGTTAAATATACATCTTGAGAACCATAGGCTACTAATTGCATTAATCCTCCTCCCATTTTTATTTATGTTTATTTATGTTTATTTATTTATGTTTATTTATTTTATTATTTAATATTCAAACAATTTATTTAAATAAATAGGTTCTAACTACTTTTTAAAAAGATATTATTTATACTTAATAAACTATATTATTTTTTATATTTAAAAATAGTTAATTAAAAAATTGATTTTTAATTATAAATTATGATTTACTATAAAATAAAACACATTTAAAGTATTAACCTATATTCTCATACAAAATGGACATTTCTACTACACCTGAACCTAAAATTCAGAAAGAACAAAAAGTTGAGAAAGACACTAAAGAGCCTATTTATACTAATAAAATTAGTTTAGAAGAATATGCTAAACAAAAAGATGATTTTACACAAAAGGCTTTGAAAGAATTGAGCGAACAAATGAAAACATTTGTAAAACCTAAAGAGAATAAAGAAGACAAAAAAATTAAAAGTAAATCAGTATTTAACATTATTAATACTAGCAAAAAAATTAATACTGATATTGTTAATGATAATAATAATGATGATAATGATGATGATGATATTAATGATTATAATAATGGCGATAGTGATAATGATGATGGTAATGATGGAAGTGAAAGCGATTACGATACTAATTTAGATAATACGAAACCTTCTAAATCATCTATTAATTTAATCGTTCAACACGTAGAAAATAAGCAAAAGAAGCGTAAAGTGTCTCATTCAAACTCCAAAAATCAAGATAATTTATCAATGAGCGATAGTATTTACGCACAACACGAAGTTGATATGCAAACAATTCAATTGCTTAAAGATAAAATGAATGAGTTAAAGATTGAAAATGCTGATTTAGATTCTAAAAAACATTATTTAACACTTGATTTAAACAATGCTCAATGTGAAATTAATGATTTAAAAAAACAAGTTTCTTATTTAAAAGACCAATTAATTAGTTATAAACAATTTATTAAACAAATGAAAAAATACGATGATGATTTTGCTAAAATGTTAAAATATATTGCCATTGGAATTTTACTTTTCATTTTATATTATATCAAATTTTTACTATTTTAAATATAATTTAAAATTTAAATAATAAATTATACTTAAAATTTAAATAATAAATTATACTTAAAATTTAAATAATAAATTATACTTAAAATTTAAATAATAAATTATACTTAAAATTTAAATAATAAATTATATATTATATATTTTAATTTTTTTATTTAGTAATACTATTTTATTAATATAAAAAATTAAATATATAAAAATAAAATAACTCTATAAATAATAATAACGTAATTAAATAGATAATAAAATAACTCTATAAATAATAATAGCATAATTAAATAAATAATAAATAATAAATAATTATATAAATAATAATAAAGTAATAAACTAAATATAAAATGAATTTAGAAACAGACACATGGGATGTTATTAATTCATATTTTAAACATACACCTAATCCTTTAGTGAGACATCACATAGATAGTTATAATGATTTCATACAAAATAAAATTCCTCTTATATTTCAAAATTTAACAAAAAATCCTCCATTTGTTTTAATAGATGCGAATGATAACACAATTATATATGAAATAAAAATTTATTATGGTGGTAAAAATAGTAATAAATATTCATTTAAAAAACCAACTGTAAAATCATTTCCTTCGGGAGAAATTAGACAACTCTTTCCAAATGAGGCAAGACTTAAAAATATAACCTATGGATGTGATTTTTTTTATTCAATAGATATTGAATATACTATTAAAAAAAATGATAAACCAATAGAAGGATTTGAAAAGGTGCTTATGACAGACGAGCCATTTTTAAATAATATATATTTAGGTAAAATTCCTATTATGTTAAAATCTGATTTATGTGTTTTAAAAGGACATCATGATGAATTAGTAACACAAATGGGTGAAGACCCTTATGATTTAGGAGGATATTTTATTATAGATGGTGCTGAAAAAACTATTGTATCACAAGAACGTAAGGCTGAAAATATTATATTTTTAGAAACGCTTCCTATATCCAAAGATCAAATACCTAAATATACACATAGAGCCGAAATTAAATGTGTAAGTGATGAAGCATTTTCTCGTGCTAGAACTGTTAAAGTTGAAATTGAAAAACAAGGCACAATTACAGTAAGATTAGGTCAAAGCACACCTTTCTTATTACCTAATAAAAATCGCGATATCCCTCTATTTATTATGTTTAGAGTATTAGGTGTAGAAACAGATAAACAAATTTTAGAATATATTATTGGAGACATTGATAACGACGATATACTTACCAATCAATTATTGGAATTACTACGTCCTAGTATCCTTGATGAATTTATTTTAGAAGAAGAAATTTATAATAAAGAAAGTGCTGAATTATATTTAACAAAATTTTCAAGAAAAACAACAGATAAAGATAGTAAAGATGAACATACAAAATTAAATTTAGGAGAAACACGTAATAAATTAGCGAAATTGAGTTATTTATACAATGATTTAAAAGATGTATTTTTTCCTCATATTGCCGAATTAGGTAATTTAAATAAAAATAAAGCCTATTATTTAGGTTATGTAACAAGAAAACTCCTTTTATTACGTCTAGGTATTGAAAAAGATACTGACCGTGATAATTTTGCAAATAAACGTATAGATTTATCAGGTTTTTTAATGTCTACTTTATTTCGTGATGCTTTTGAACAAGTTCATTATAATGCTAGAGTTAGAGTAAATGAAACATATACGTTTAACCATACTGAATTTAGTGGTGAGGATATTTTAAAAATTATTAATGAATCTAATATTAATAAAATTTATAGTGATGAAAAATTTAATAAACATTTTAACGGACAACTTAAAATAGGAACCATTGGACAAAAACAAGGTGTTGTTCATTCATTGGAAAGGACTACACGGAATTTAACTATTGCTCACCTTAGAAAAATTATTGATAATATTGGTGATAGTGGTAAACCATCTCTATCAAGACGTAGATTACATGCTACTCAATATGGTTGTGTATGTCCATCAGATACACCAGAAGGTCAAAATGTAGGTTTAACCAAAGGTCTTGCTATTATATCACATATTACATTTGGTTCTAAATCTAGTCCTATTGTAAATTTTTGTATAAAAAATGGTGTAGAATTATTAGATGATTTTTTACCAAAGGAATTAATAAAATTAACCAAAGTAATTATAAATGGACATTGGATTGGATGTCATCGTAATCCCGAATTATTTCTAATGTTATTTAAATCGTATAGAAGAAACGGATTAATTAATATTTTTAATAGTATTTCTTGGGAAAGAAGTAATAATGAAATAAAAATATTCAGTGATGGAGGACGATTTATAAGACCTTTATATATTATTGAAAAAAATAATATATTATTACAACCTCATCATATTACTAAATTAAAAGAAGAAACAATTATATTTAAAGATTTTTTAATTGGATTTGGGAAAAGAAAAGAAGAATATGATTTTTATAGTAATGATGTAAAAGATATTAGTCATATCGGTTTAGACAATCAATCAACTATGACCACAATGGATACTATTAAAAAATTAAAAGAAACACAGGCTATTATTGAATATATTGATTCTGAAGAATTTAATACAACCTTATTATCTATTGGTTTTAATATTTCTCATACATCTTTACAAAAATATACACACGTTGAATTACATCCTAGTATGATACTTAGTTTTAATGTTCATTTATTACCATTTATGCAATATAGTTTTGGTCCTCGTGTTATTTTTTCAAGTAAGCAAGTGAAACAAGGTATATCAACGTATGCTATGAATTTTAATAATCGTATTGATAATGCTTCTTATATTCTCAATTATCCTGAAAAACCTTTAATAACAACAAGATTTAATAATATCATTGGTAATGATAAATTAGGATATGGTCAAAATGTGTTTGTTGCCATTGTTAAATATAATTACAATCAAGAAGATGCTATGGTGGCAAATCAATCTTCTATGGATATGGGATTATTTGGAACAAGTCATTATAAACGTTATGCTGATAATGAACTTATTGACCACGAAACTGGCGAAGAACATCATTTATATAATCCAATGTATAAAAGTGAAATAGATACTTATCCTACAGATGAACAATTAAAACCAAATAATAATAAAACTATCTACGAACATTTAGATAAATATGGATTACCTAAAATAGGCACTTATTTAAAAGACGATGATATTGTAATTGGAAAATATATGAAAGGAAAAGGCGAACGTAATAAAGATGTATATAAAGATATGTCGACAAAAGTAAAACCTGATAATGTAGGTAGTTTAATAGACCGCGTGTATACTTGTCAAACTAATAGTAATGGTGATAGAATGGTAAAAGTAAGAACGTGTCAATATAGAAAACCAGTAATGGGAGATAAATTTGCTTCTCGTAATGGTCAAAAAGGAACTTTTGGATTACTAATGAAAAAAGAAGATATGCCTTATACTGAAGATGGAATTACACCTGATATTTTATTAGACCCTTTTAGTTATCCAAAAAGAATGACAATAAATCAATTTATTGAAATCTTATTTGGTAATTTAGCAGCAGAATTAGGATTTCAAGGCTTATATACGCCTTTTGAAACTATAAATACAGAACAAATTAATGATATTCTAGAAACTAAATTAGGATTATTATCTATGGGAGAACGCACATTATATAATGGTCTTACTGGAGAACAAATGATGGTTTCCGTATTTAGTGGTCCTATTTTTTATGAACGCTTAAAAATGATGGTAGATGATAAAATAAATTATCGTACAACAGGAACAAGAACAGATAAAGAAGGTATTCCTAAACCTAGTGGATTATATAATACATCAAGACAACCCGTAGCAGGTCGTGCCAAAGGCGGAGGTTTAAGATTGGGAGAAATGGAACGCGACGCACTACTTTCACACGGTATATGGAGTTTTTTAAAAGAAAGTTATGTTGAAAAAAGTGATAAATTTATGATTCAAGTTAGTAAAACAACAGGTGAAATTACAATTAGTAATCCAGAGAAAAATTTATTTTATGATAGTATTAAAGATGGTATTACATCATATCAAGTTGATGATGATACAAGTTATAATAATATTACTAATGATAAAATAAAAGGTGTTAATTTATATAATCAAAAAACTGTTGATTTTGTAAATTTAATAGTTCCTTATACATTTAAATTATTAATACAAGAAATGCAAGGTTTAGGTATGAGTGTTAAATTAGACGTATATACATTATTTAAATTACACAATAAAAATAGTGAAAATAATGATGAAGAAAATAATATTATTGAAATGACAGAAGAAGATATTGATACAATGTTAACTATAAATGATGATGATGAAGAAGAAAATGAAGAGGAAGAAAATGAAGAGGAAGAAAATGAAAATGAAGATGATAATGAAGATGACGATACAAATGAAGTATTAAATGGAGGCACCAAAAGCGAAGACGAATATGATAATGATAATGACGATGAAAAAATAAATGATGAAGATGACGAAGATAATAAAGATGACGAAGATAATGAAGATGATGAAAATGATGAACTTATGAATAATAATAATTCATTACAAGGTGGTAATGGCAATTTTAATAATAATAATAGTGATAGTGATAGTGATAATGAAAATAATAATGAAGTATTAAATAATAATTCTATGATTGGTGGCTTAAATACTAATTTTCAAAGAGCAAATTTAAATCCTAATATAAATACACAATCACACAATCCTAATCAAAATAATCCTAATCAAATTAATCCTAATCAAAATTTAATAGGAGGTGGAACAAGAGAACAATTTGAAATAAAAGAAGATGAAGATGTAAAAACAATAGAAGAATTAAATAATAATTTATTAGGGATACAAAATGGTGGTGAATTAGACCATATTAATAATGCGAAACAACAAGGTATTAATAATATGATGTCTTCTCAAAGCGAAGCACAATTACCTACAACTCAAAATCATCAACAAGGCTTAAATATGACTTTTGGAACACAAAATGGTGGTATGCAACAACCACAACAACACCAACCACAACAACACCAACCACAACAACCCCTACAACAACACCAACCACAACAATCCCTACAACAACACCAATCACAACAAAATCCTAACTATTCAGGAGGTAATGTTCAACAACAAAATTCAAATCGTGTAAATTTTGATACAAATATTAAAGTTGTTGAAATAGATTCTAGTAAGAATGATGGTTATTTATATGGTAATAATAAAAATTTAGATCCATTTAAAAATTAAATAAAAAAATTAAATAAAAAAATTAAAAACACAAAAATTAAAGATAAACCTAAATAAAAACTAGATTAAAAATATATTTAAAAAATATTAATTATATAGTAAATATAAAAATTGAATTTAGAAAATATTTATTATATTAATATAATATATGAATTATTTGTAAGTTTATAATATAATAAGTTATTAAACATATTAAATTATATTAAACCATCTTATATTAAACTATCTCTATTAAATAATTAATTATAAAATTAAAAATGAGTAATGAACAAGATAAACTGTCGTCTTTAATTGTTGATATTTATAAATCACGAAAACATTTATTAGAAATGTTGGAAGATAGAGGGTATAATGTGGAACATCTTAATAATTATACTAGTGAAGAAATAAGTATAATGGCTAGAGAGCATTTAAATAATAAATTTCATATGAGTGAAGAGATAGGACCGCTTGATATATTGCTTGAAAAAAAAAAAAAAAAATATTTAAACAAA
>Ga0213861_10002653_pt1 | contig 15209 bp, 12 predicted proteins | sample PICome_4_FD_160110 | JGI IMG/M metagenome (GOLD analysis project Ga0213861, IMG submission 160110) | Coastal seawater microbial communities near Pivers Island, North Carolina, United States - PICO131 | ecosystem: Environmental > Aquatic > Marine > Coastal | place: USA: North Carolina... | reverse complement strand
GCCTGCCGCACCTTCGGCAGGCTGTGTCAGCGCGGCGATCCCGGCGCGGACCGCCTCAAAAACAGGTTTATGCGCAAGGGTATGCCCTGCCCCTTCAACCATGACCAACCGCGCGTCGGGCCATTGGGACACCAGATTTTCCGCCGTGACGGGCGGGCACAGCAGGTCCAGCCGCGCCTGAACCACAATGCCGGGAATTCCGGCCAGCGCAGGCGCACCGCCGATCAACGCACCAGGTGCCAAAAAGCAATCATTCGCGAAATAATGCGCCTCCATAAAGGCAGTGGCAGACAATGGTGCCGCCGGATCAGGCGGTGCCGGGTACAGCACCGACATCGCCCGCTCCGCTTGGGCAAAGGCCCGCGCCGCTGGGGCATGAACCGCAGGATCACTATCCAGAATACGCTGCCAAAGCGCGGATAACCCCCCCGGGGCCTGTGCGTGCAAGGCGGCGTGCAGCCGGGGGTGAAACGCCTTCAGACCTGTGTCGAACGCCCATTCCAGCTCGGCTTTGGTGCCCAGAAATGTTGCGCGCAGAACCAGCCCGGTCACATGCGACGGATGTGCAATGGCATAGGCCAGCGCCAAGGTTGCCCCCCATGATCCCCCAACGACCAGCCACCGCTCAATGCCAAGGTGGCGGCGCACATGTTCCAGATCAGCGATCAGATCTGCGGTGGTATTTGCCCGCCGCGCGCCATGGGGCAGGCTGCGCCCCGCACCGCGTTGATCTATGAAAACTGCACGGTGGCGGCGGGGGTCAAACAACCCATGCTGTGACGGATTGCACCCGCTGCCCGGACCACCATGCAGGAACACGGCCGGAATGCCGTCCTTGGGGCCAATGGTCTGAACCCAGATCCGATGCCCGTCACCAACATCCAGATGGCTGCCTTGGGTCATGTCCAACCGGCCTCAAACACGGCCACGGTAAACAAAAGGAGCCTCAGAGGGCGCAACATTTAGCAAGGCATCGACCTTGGCGCGGTCGGGCGATTTGCGGCAAATCGGATCGGTCGCTTTGGCATCGCCCGCGATCGCCATCGCCTGACAGCGGCAGCCGCCGAAATCAATGTCGCGCCTGTCACAGGACTGGCACAGTGGCGGCATCCAATCGGTGCCGCGAAACGCGTTAAAGGCGGCATCGTCGTACCAGATATCAGACAGGCTGGCCTGCGTGATATTGGCAAATTCAAGCGACGGGATCGATTCCGCCGCATGGCAGGGCAACACATCGCCCGCCGGTGTGATGTTCAGACCGGTTGACCCCCAGCCCCCCATGCAAGCCTTGGGAAAATCCGAAAACCAATCGGGTGCGACAAAGTCGATCACAAGCGCGCCTTTCAGCCGCTCCCGCTCTGCCTCGACGGTGGCTTTTGCCGCGTGAACCTGATCTGCGGTGGGTTGCAGCTGTCCACGGTTGGCCTCGGCCCAGCCGTGAAACTGGACGCAAGCCACCTCTATCCGGCGCGCACCCAGACGCTGTGCCAGCGCGATGGTGGCAGGCAGATCATCCAGATTATGACGATGCATCACCGCGTTCAGCGTCAGCGGAAACCCGATCTCGGCTATGCGTTCGGCCACATGCATCTTGCGCTCAAACCCGCCTTTGTAGCCGCCGATCCGGTCGGCCAGCGCGGCGGTAATTCCCTGTACCGACAGTTGCACGTGATCCAGACCGGCAGCGTCCAGCGCCGTCAGCTTGGCCTCTGTCAGACCAACGCCAGAGGTGATCAGATTGGTATAAAGCCCCGCGTCTCGCGCCGCCTTGACCAATTCAACCAGATCCCGGCGCGCGGCCGGTTCGCCCCCCGACAGATGCAATTGCAGAACCCCCAGATCGGCCGCTTGGGCAAAGACGCGCGCCCATGTGGCGGTGTCCAGTTCATCGGACTTCTTGGTCAGTTCCATCGGGTTGGAACAATAGGGACAGGCCAGCGGGCAGACATGAGTCAGTTCGGCCAGCATGGCGATGGGGGGCTGTGGCCTAGACATGGTCAAGCAACCGCTTGTGCGCCAAATCGGTCAGCAAGGCCAGCGTGTCGGTGGTGATCTGCTCAACCGGTGCGGCGTATCTTTCGGCCAGGGTGGCGCAAATCGCGCCGACACTGCGTGTGCCGTCCAGCTCGCTCAGGATGACATGTGAAATATCATCCAGTATCAGCGCCCGCTCTGGCCCCAGCAGAACATGCGTCTGGCGCACCTTGTCATAGTGCAGACGCACGCCGCGCGGCAAGCAAGGGACAGAGGCGTCTTTCATGCCAGGCCCTGATGGGGTTGCCAGGCACCGGGCGGAATGCGCCCCGGTGCGACATAGGCGGAATGCAGGGCATCCAACTGGGACCACAGGACTTCGGTCTTGAAGATCAGCGCCGCCGCCGCCGCATCCTGTTCGGCCTGGCTGATTGCATGTTCCAACACCCACTCAAGGCCGAATGCCACGTCCTTGGGGGCTTCGGACAAACGATGTTGGAAATAACTGATGGTTTCCGCGTTGGCGAAATCATAATTCTTGAGCAGACCGGCAATCCGGTCCTTGTGGATCTTGGGCGCAAAAAGCTCTGTCAGGGATGACGCAACCGCCGGCAACAGCGGCTCTTCGCGCACAAAACGCACATAGGCATCCACCGCAAACCGCGTGCTGGGCAAGACGCCAACGGCAGAGCGGACATATTCAGGGTCCAGCCCCACGCCAGCGGCCAGTTTCAGCCAGCGCTCAATACCGCCCGTGCCCTCACCGGTTCCATCGTGGTCCTCTATCCGGTGGCGCCAGATGCGGCGCAGGCGGTGGTCCTCGACCCGCGACAGGAATGCCGCGTCCTTCATCGGGATGCGCGACTGGTAATAGTAGCGGTTGATCACCCAGGCGCGGACCTGATCAATGGTGCATTGGCCCGAATGCAGCAGGTGATGAAACGGGTGCTTGTCGTGATACCGCTCTTCGCCGATCTGATGCAGTCGCGCCTCGAATTGTTCTCGTGATTGGTCTGTCACGGATCAATCTCCAGTCCGTCATGTGCAATTGTCCATCCGGCGTCCAGCACCTGTTGCCGCTCAGCTGCGCCGGGTCGCCAGATAGGATTGGTGTTGTTGATATGAATATAGGTCTTGGCGGGTGTCGTTACATCCGCCAGCTGTGCCAGCGATCCTTGCGGGCCACTGATCGGGATATGCCCCATGCGCAGCCCTGTTTTGACGCCAGTCGCGGTTTTCTTCATCTCTTCGTTTTCCCAGACGGTGCCATCAAACAAGATATGATCACTGCTGGCAAACCGGTCCTTGATCTGGGAGGTGATCATGGCGCATCCGGGCACGTATTGTAGGGTTCGGCCATTGGCCCTGATCTCAAGCCCGATGGTGTTTTCGCTGATCATCGCGGTATCCACCTCGCCGGTTTCCTGAAACAGCGGCACTTTGCCGGGGACATGGTATGGCGTGATCGTCAGACCCTTTGCCGGTTCAAAGGGCACGTCGATCTGCATGCGGTTTTGCCTGACATGATCCGGGTCCAACACGCCGAAGACGGCGTTGCCCTTGAAAATCTGCAGGATCTCGCCGGTTGCAAACAGGTCAAATCCGGTCTTTTCGCGCAACACCAACAGGCCCGCGATATGGTCAATGTCACCATTCGTGACAATCACTGCCGCCACGGGGCTGTGCCGCACAGATCGGGGATGCAGCGCAGGCTGGTCCAGGAACTGCGTGCGAATGTCAGGGGATGCGTTCAAGACGACCCATGTTTCACCGTCCGCTGAAACAGCGATGGAGGATTGTGTCTGCGGAGGGATTTCGCCGCGGCGTGCAGAAACGCAGTTAGGGCACCCACAATTCCATTGTGGGAGCCCGCCACCTGCAGCCGCGCCCAGTATCAGGACGCGCATGTGTCAGCCATGCTCGGCTGTCTCAGCTTTTGTCTTCGCCCGAAGCGTACATGTTGATTTCCATGCCACATGCGACTTCTTTGATTTTTGGTGCAGTCCAAGCCATTCCAGATCCTCCTCAGAATTCTACCAATCAGAGTTATCGAGGATGGCCTGAGTGTAAATGCGACTAAGGTCGTACGTCCACTGCGCGCATGCTGCTGCTCTGACTTGACCCAGGCGTGTGAATCCGAAACCATGACCCTCTGCAACCCAAGGAGGGTCCTGTGATCAGACTATTCTGCGCCCTGGTCCTGGCAACGGCCCTGCCCCTTTCGGCCGGGGCCGAGGTCGCTGTTTCCATCGGTTATCTCAAGGTTGAGACGGCGCGCACCGCCTCCTTGTCGAACCTTGATCCGACGCCGGGTGATGCCGGTCTGGCAGGCGCGCGTCTGGGGCTTGAGGACAACCTGACAACCGGGAAATTCCTGGGCCACGGCTATGCGTTGTCACAAACCATCGTGCCGGTCAGCGGCGACGGGATTCAGGCAGCCCGCGATCTGCTGCCCGATGTTGAGGCCCTGCTGGTGGATGCGCCTGCGGATATGTTGCTGACCATCGCGGATCTGCCAGAGGCGGCAGACAAGATCGTTTTCAACATCACCGCAGGTGCCGCCACGCTGCGCAGCACCCAATGTCGCGCAAACCTGCTGCACACCTCTGTTTCTGATCCGATGATTGCGGATGCCTTGATGCAATTTCTGTCAGCCAAGCGCTGGAAACGCATCGCCTTGATGGCTGGTCCACGGCTGCGCGACACGGTGATGACAGCGGCCTTTGCCCGGTCGGCCGCGAAATTCCAGCTCAGGATCGTGGATGAATTGGTCTGGGACGTTGATGCCGACATGCGGCGCAACGCAGCCCAGGAAGTGCCCTTGCTGACACAGGACCTGAGCCGCCATGATGTGTTGCTGGTGCTGGATACCGCAGACGATTTTGGCCGCTACATTCCCTATAACACCTGGGAGGCCAAACCGGTCGTCGGCACCGAAGGCCTGTCTCCGCGCGGCTGGTCCCATGTGGCCGAACAATGGGGTGCCGCCCAATTGCAAAGCCGCTTTTCCGATCTGGCGGGGCGCAGGATGCGGGCGGATGACTATGCCGCATGGGCCGCAATGCGCAGCCTAGGCGAGGCGGTCACCAGAACCAATGCCGCCACAGCGCAGGCCTTGCGCGAATACATGCTGTCGGATGCCTTTGAATTGGCGGGCTTCAAGGGGCGTGCGCTCAGCTTTCGCAGCTGGAATGGCCAAATGCGCCAGCCCGTGCTTTTGGTCACTGACAGGGCCGTGATCGCAAATGCCCCCCTTGGCGGCTTTTTGCACCAGCGCACGGAACTTGACACCTTGGGATTGGATCGTCCTGAATCCGATTGTGCGGCGTTTTGATGCCGGCGGTAACAGCATGATACATTTAACAATCCACGGATCGCAGACATCATGTTAGGATGTGCCCCATGACACCCCATCCGCAAAACCCACAGACAGACAGCCTCGGGATCAAGTCGGTGCTGATCGTCGATGATCACCCGCTGTTTTGCGATGCTCTGGAAATGACAATGCGCAGCATCCTGCCAGAAGCAGAGACGATCCTGACCACGGATCGTTTTGAACAGGCGATGACCCTTTTGGAAACCCGGACCCCGGATGTGATCCTGTTGGATCTGAACCTGCCCGATGTCGAAGGGATGAACGGCCTGAACCGGTTGAAACGTCAGCACCCGACGATCCCTGTTGTGGTCGTGTCCAGCATGGCCGACAACCGGATGATCAGCAGTTGCATGGGCAGCGGTGCCTGCGGCTTTATCCCCAAACATGCCGACCGCGCAGTTTTTGAGACCGCATTTCGCACCCTGAAAGACGGGGGCAAATTTGTCCCCGATGGCTATGTCGAATCCGAAATGGCCGGTGAAACCTCTGAACTGTCCGACCGGCTGACATCCCTCACAAACCAGCAGGGCCGCATCCTAGAGCTGATCTGCGAAGGCAAGCTGAACAAGCAAATCGCCTTTGATCTGTCCATCGCGGAAACCACGGTCAAGGCCCATGTGACAGCCATCATGCGCAAATTGGGGGTGCAAAGCAGGACCCAGGCGGTGCTGGCCGTTCAAGAGGCAAACCTGGCCAATTAGCTGCAAGACACCCAAGCCAAGGACGCGCCCTGAATTTCTGGAGGATAAACTGTGTCGCAAGATGAACATGCCATGGAAAGGCCGGGCGCAGACCCCGACGGGCCGCATTCCACGCAGTTTCAAGATGCGACAAAACCCCAAGAACAGGGGCCCATCCACACGGCTGAATTGCAGGCCACGCTGGATCAACTGCACCGCAGCAATCGCGATCTGGACGCAGCAAAGCTAAAGGCAGAGACCGCGGAACGTCACATGACCGAAGCGATCGAGGCCATCAGCCAGGGCTTTGGCCTGTTCGATACCCAAGGCGTTCTGACGATGAAGAACAGCCGCTTTTGCCAAAGCTTTCCGGACGTCAAAGAGCGTATTCAGCCCGGCATGAAAATCGAGGATTTTGTCGATGCGATTTCCCACAGCAGGTATCTGGACATCCGTCAGGCCGGCGGGCGCGAAAGCTGGAAAATGGCCCATATGCAGCGCTATTACCAGCCTCATATTACCTTCAACATCCAGCTGATCGGCGACCGCTGGACCAAGGTCAACCAGCACCAGACCCCCAGCCTTGGCACCGTGATCCTGCAAACCGATGTGACAGATATCATACGGTTGCAGGAAACCGAGCGGAACAAACTGGTGGACCGGCAGGCGCAGTTCATTCGCGCCACGCTTGAACATCTCGATCAGGGCATCTGCATCTTTGACTCCAAGGCGCGCATTGTCGGCTGGAACCAGCGGATGGCGACATTGCTGAATGCCAGCAATGCCGACTTTGACCTCGGCAAGAATTTTGAATCCCTGTATTTTCAACTCGATCCAAAATTCAACCTCGGCGACGAAGAATGGGCGCGCCGCCTTCGGTCATGGGTCCTGGGCAAAAGACCGCGCCCCACCCTCACCTTTGAGGTGCGCAACCAGGAACGGCGGATTCTGGATGTGTCCGCGCAGGAAATGCCCGATGGCGGTTTCCTGATCAGCCTGACAGATGTCACGGTCCAACGCGAATCCGCGATGACATTGGCCCGCACGAACGAAGTGCTTGAGCGCAGCGTGCTCAACCGCACACGTGAATTGCAAGACGCGATGGAGGCCGCCAAACGCGCGAATGCTTCGAAATCCCGTTTCGTTGCCGCCGCCAGCCATGATGTGCTGCAACCGCTGTCCGCCGCCAAATTGTTTCTCGCCTCGATCAACAAGGCCACCCTGCCCGATCAGGTCGATACGGTGATCGGTAAGACGCAGGATGCCCTGAACAGCGTAGAAAGCATTCTGGGTGCTCTGCTGGAGCTGTCAAAGCTGGAAATTGACGAAAACGCGCTGGATGTCGGACATATTGATCTGGCCCCGATCTTTCGGCGCATGGCCAATGAATTTGCCCCCAGTGCTGCCGCCAAGGGGCTCAGGTTTTCACTGGTCCCCTGTCAGTCCATTGTGCGCACGGATGCCGAATTCCTGCAGCGCATCCTGCGCAACCTGATATCGAACGCCATCCGCTATACCGATCACGGGCGCATCATCGTCGGCGCACGCCGCAGCGGCAGCACCCTGCGCATTGAGGTCCATGACACCGGTCGCGGCATCGCGCCGGACGAACAAAGCGCAATCTTTCAAGAGTTTTATCGCTCTGGCACTGCGGCCAGTGCCGCACAGGGCATCGGCCTTGGCCTGGCGATCGTGGAGCGGGCCTGCCACAGGCTGGGCCATCCGCTGGGTCTGCGCTCAGAGGTGGGCAAGGGCACGATGTTCCACTTTACCCTGCCCCTCAGTGACCGGGCCCTGCGCACAGAGCCCAACCGGACCACGCCGAATTCTGGACCAACGCTGGCAAAGGGGCTGGTCGTCATGCTGGTCGAAACCGACACGGCCGTCAGGCGCGGCCTGTCGTTCTTGCTTGAGGAATGGCGTGTCAGCGTCTTGGCCGTGCGCAGCGCCGATGAGGCCGAAAACCTGCTGGACGCGTTGCAGATCACACCCGATGCCTTCTTGCTGGCCAATCAACCGGATGGGAAAACCGATGGCTTTGCTCTTGCCGCGCGGCTGCAGACGCGTTTTGGCGATGTTCCGATGTGTATCCTGTCAGCCGATCGTTCGGCCTATTTGATCGACCGCTGCATTGCCGCAGGGCTGCATGTCCTGCACAAACCCATCGACCCCTCCGCACTGGGTGATTTTTTGAAAACCCTGAAACCGGCGCAGATCACGCGCCATCATTCCCACTCCAGCTCAACATAGGCGCTGGTCGCGTTGCGGGGATTGAATTCCTCGAACATCTGCCAATCCTTTGCGTGGTCCAGCCCGATATGCCGGACCGCCTGTGACAGGCTTTCGCCCTTTTCCAGCGCCTCGCGGGTTTGCCTGCGGATGGATGTCAGATACTCCAGCGTCGGTGCCGCACCTTCGGGAAAGGCCGAAACCATGCGCCCGTGGCCCGGCACCATATGTTCGACCGGCAAGGCGGCCAACCCCGTCAGCGCGTCAATCCAGCCGTTGATCGACCCGTCCAGCGCAGGCGTATGTTCCAGAAATACAAGGTCCCCCATCCACATCGTCGCCGTTGCCCGGTCAAGGACCGTCAGGTCATTATCGGTATGCGCGGTCGGATAGGCCCGCAGATCCAGCACCCTATCCCCCAGATCAAGGGTCATTTCCGCAGACAGCGTGACATCGGGATAGGCCGGCACTGTCCCGTGGATCTGGTGCAGACCGATCAAACGTTCCATGCCGGCCATATATCCAGCAGCGCGTTGGGCCAGCGCACGCGGCATTTTCGCCGAGGATATCACCAGCGCGCCCGCGTCCCGAAACACAGAAGCCCCCAGCACATGATCGGGGTGCATATGCGTCAGGATCAACGCAGACACCGGCAAATCGGTCTGCTGGCGCAGCGCAAGATACAGCGCCTCTGCATTGGCGCGGGTCGTACCTGAATCGATAACAGCCACACTGCGCTGGCCGATGATGAACCCCGTATTGGCCACATCGCCATCCGACCCTTCAGAGACAGATTCGACCTTGCCGAAATGTACGAAATGGCCCGGCGATGTCTCTATCACCGTGGCGGCACGGTCTGACAGCGCCTCTATCGCGGTGCAGGTGATGCCTGGCGTGGTGGCGTTGGGAAATCCCGACGCCCAGGCCTGCGCCCTGCTTTGGGCAGTCCGCTGACAACTGGCCTCTGTCTGGGCACCAGCGGGGTTTGGCACCACGCGCGGCTGACAGATTTCACCAAGGCACAGGGTGACGACCAGTTCGAAAATCATGGTCTATCCCCCGGACTTGCAGGTTTGCTCCGCTGCACTGGATAGCCGTTGAATTCCCAACCGGTTGTGCCGAATGCATACCAGAAAACACGCGTATACCCCCAAGAGATCGCGCGCCTTGACGCATTCCAGCTCATCCAGCAATCGGCCCGGCAAAAGAACACCATCGGCGCATCCAACCGACCCTTTGTTGCCGCCTCAAGGGCCGCCCGAAACCCCGCCTCCGCCTTGGTGTCCAATGTGCCAAAGCCCGCGTCAGGCAGCCAGATGGCACCCGGAATCGAATCCCGTGACCGGCCTTTCCAGATCGCATCCTCAGGCAACCCTTTGGGCCGCTTCAAACCCGGCATGACATCAAAAAAGGTGACAACACCCGAATGCCACAGCGCAAAAGCGGCCTCATCCTCTATCCGCAAACCACCCGAAACGCCGTCAGGGACGGGCGCATCATATTCTGACTGGCGGTACCCGGCTGGTTCGTCCAAGGCCAACAGCGGTGATCCGATCAGGGCCGCAACCAGCGCCAGACAGGTCAGACGCGATGTGTCACGCACCTGAATTCAGGACAAATGTCTGCGAAAACGTGGTGCCGTCACTGTCGCGCGCCCGGACCGTCATCAGACCGGCCCCGTTGTCACGATAGTTGAACCTGAAAGTAGGGTTTTCCGAAATGGAAAAACCACCCGTCATGGTGAACAACATCTCGTCGCCCAGCATCACCTCGACAAAATCAACATAGCGCGGGTCAATCGTATTCATGGTGCCCTCATGCACCTGCATGCCGGTAAAGTTCGGATGCCGGATCATCAGCTGCGCTTCTTTCGGGGCGCTGGACATCTCTACCCCGCCCGAAGTGTCGATCTGTTTCAGGCGCATCTGCCCCATTGAGGCTTCGGCCACCGCGACATCCTTGGACACCGCGGCCGAACATCCTCCGGCCGCCTCAACAAACCGGCCCACCATATAGATCTGCCCGTCATCGCCGGTCAGCACAGCGCGGATGTTGGAATAGACATCATACCGCACACGCCCCTCTATGGCGATGTCGCCCATCAGAGGGCCGAAATCAAACTCTGCCGCAATCGGCATCGGGTTCTCATCCACGACAATCGCCATATGGGTGATCCGCACCCCGGTGCCGGACCTCTGCGTGACGGTAAAGGGCACGGTTGCGGCATCAAATGCACGCGGCGGCGCATCAAAAGAAACAAGATCCTCGCCATCCACCAATGCGACATCACCGGCAACCTCTTCCTTCAGCCACTCCCATGTTTCGCCGGGCACAATGGGGTTTTGCGTCTGCATATAAGCGGGCTGAAAAGAAGAAGAGCCCCCCGCGCTGGACGCCACAGGCACCAAAGCGCAGATCGCAGCCATGGTAAGCGAAAACAAGCGTGACATATAATGCCTCCGTAAACGGGATGGTCTTGGGCAAAAGCGTAACGGTGCCCCGCCACCTGTCAAATCAATTCCCGGCATGACAGACCAATACCCGACCAAAGTCGTAAGCGATACGCTTTAGCGCATCGAGATGATCGTCTGCATCGTCAGATGCGCCTGAACCCAGGGCTGCCTGGGTTTTGCATAGGTATATTGGGATTTATCAGCCAGGTCCTGTAGGGTTCCATCCTCGATCATCCGCGCGATTGCAGGATCAAAAACATCACGCATTGCCTTTTTCCGGCCCAGCATCGCCACGGAAATATTGAACCCCAAAGGGTGCCGATACTCATCCAGCGCCAGCGTGCTGATAAAATTCTGCTTTTTGTGAAAATCATAGGCCCCGACCGTAACAAGGGCGGCATCAAAGCTGCCCTGCTCCATCTCCCACAGGAAATCAGGACCGGGGTTCAGCGTGACGGCATCCAGTGCCATTGCCTCTGTGCCCTGGCGCAGGGTCAGCACACCGGCAAGCGTACCTTGTTCTACCCCGATCTTCAGACCTTCCATATCGGCGATCTTTTCAATGCTGCGGTCCAGATCAGCCGTGCGGTAAACAACGCCCATTTCCATGCGCGCATAGGGATCGGTCACCGAAATCGGCTCCAGATCAACCTGAAATTCCATCCCCAGATGATCGGGCTTGGTGTCCCAACGCGGCAGCGCGGCGCGTGTCTGGTAGAACGCACTCAGTGAGGTTTCATATAATGCAAAGCCCGGCACGATGTCGCAGACCTCATAGGCCAGCAGCGCGTAAATCTCGCGGATCGGGGTGCTCTCTTCTTCCTGTTCGCTCTCGAACCAGCGGACATCTAGCGGCATATCCAACTCGGCCGCAAGGGCCGCTGCCACCTCATAGTCCATACCGGCACCCCCCGTCGCCCGCCGCGAGGACATGACGCCGCCGTTCTTGGCCAGGCACGCGGTCAGCGTGCCTGGTGTTTTCAATTGCGCCTTGGCCTGCTCTATCGGGGTATCTTTCTGGGGTGGTGGCACCGCTTGCGAGCTGTCAAAGGGTTCGGGCTCCTTGCCCGCGCGGGTCTTGACGTAATGCCACAGTAAATCCAGCTCTTCGGGCAGCAGGATATCGCCCCAGGCTGGCATGTCGCCTTTGCCCTTCAGGACCGACGTGGCAAAACCTTCCTTGTTGTCCTTGGGCCATTTGCGCAGATCAAAGGATGACGTGCCCGGATTGACCATTTTCGGCCCATGGCAATGGGCACAGAACATCTTGTAGGTGCTCTCTGCCTTTTTGAAAATCGCGGCGTCATCAGCAAAAACTGGTGCTCCAAAGAGCACCAGCATTGCGCACAAGATACGTGCAGTTCTAGCAATCATCTGAACATTTTACTCCACAACCGAGAAGGTCCAGATGTTGCCGCCCGTGGGCACAGAGGCCAGCCGCTCATCACCGGAGAAAAGCGTATAAACCGCGCCCACGCCATTGGCGATGGTGACATATTGCTTGCCGTCACGCTCCCATGTGACCGGTTGACCCACGATGCCGGAGCCCGTGTTGTAGCTCCAGACTTTTTCGCCTGTCTCGGCGTTGAACGCCTCAAAGTCGCCGGTCATATTGCCGGTGAACACCAGGCCACCATCAGTGGACAGCACACCAGAATAGCGCGGGATCGCGACGCCGTCTTTCCACTTCAACTCGCCGGTCACCGGATCAAAAGCGCGCAATTCGCCGCGGTCACCTTCTGGCCAGTCCCAGCTGAATTCAGCACCAAAGTAGAACACGCCAGGGCGGTACTGTGGCTCAACCGCCTTGTAGTTCATGCCGATCACGTTGGTATTGGCAAAGACGGTATTGGTGTTGGGGTTATAGGCCATTGGCGACCAGTTCTTGCCACCCAGGGCTGAGGGCCAATAGTTGACCTCTTCGCCCGCGCGCGCCTTGGTTGCCACTTCGGTCTCTACGGGGCGGCCCGTCGTCAGATCGATGCTGTCGGCCCAATTTACCTTGTCAATGAATTTCGGTGCAGCAACCAATTCGCCGGTTTCCCGGTCAAGAATATAGAAGAAACCGTTGCGATTTGCCTGCATGATGACCTTGCGGCCGTCGATTTCCGCATGCACCAATTCATTGGTGGTGTCATAGTCAAACGGATCGTTTGGCGTGGTCTGGTAATGCCACTTCATCGCACCGGTCTTGGGGTCAAGCGCCAGGATGGACGAGGCATAAAGGTTGTCGCCCGGACGCAGGCCCGCGTTCCAGGACGACGGGTTGCCCGTGCCCCAATAAACTGTGTTCAGCTCGGCGTCATAGGACCCTGTCAGCCATGCCGGCCCGCCACCACGTTTCCAGGCGTCACCGCCGTCTTTCCAGGTTTCGCTGCCCGGCTCACCGGGTGCGGGGATCGTATAGGTGCGCCACAGGCGTTCACCGGTATTGGGATCATAGCCTTCGATATAGCCACGAATGCCGTATTCACCGCCAGAGATGCCCGTGATCAGAACCCCATCCGCGATCAGCGGTGCGACCGTCATGGAGTAGCCGTCCTTGAAATCAATCGACTTGGTGCGCCAGACTTCTGCGCCCGTGGCCGCATCCAGCGCGACAACATGCGCATCCAGCGTGGTTCGGAAAACCTTGCCTTCATACAGCGCGACACCCCGGTTCACGATACCACAGCACGCAACGCGCGGGGTTTCGGCGGGATATTCAACGATGGTTTTCCAGACCTGCATGCCCGTGGCCAGATCCAGCGCCATGGTGGCGGCATGGGTGGTTACATACATCTTGCCGTCATGGATCATCGGGAAGGTTTCTTGCCCGCGCGAATCCGCCAGCGAATAGGTCCATTCGGGACGCAGCCTGCTGACATTGTCCAGGTTGATAGCGTTCATGGCACTGTGGCGGGTCTGACCGTAGCCCATGCCATAGGTCAGGATACTGGTAGGATCACTGCCATCATTGATAAGGTCCTGCGCTGATTGCGCCGATGCGGTTTGCGGGGTCACAAAGCTGAAAGCGACAGCCGCTGCAAATGCCCCCCATGCGAATTTTTTGATCATGATATTCCTCCCTGGAATTGCATCAAATATGATGGATCGAGAGGATGTTGTCTTTCCGGGCCCATGGGCCCCCGGCGTTTTTGGCCGACAACTTGACCTCCCCGCCATGTTCTCGTGCTATGATGGTAGGTTAAGCCAATTTCACCCGCTATATGACTTTGGTCGTATAGGCGCGCCCTCTTTGGCATGGGACTGTCCCAAGGGATGCGGCCGGGCGGGCCGGCTTTGGCTGACCTGAGCGCGCACTGCAAAACCAACCTCAAAAGGAGCCTTGAGTGCCAAAAGCGATTGTGACCATTGGTTTTTTCCTGACCCTCTGCGCAGGCACGGTTGCCGCCGGAGAGATGTGGATCACCAATGAAAAGGACCATACCGTCAGTGTGATCGACACCACGACCCAAGAACTCAAGGCAACCTATAATGTCGGCCTGCGCCCACGCGGCATCACATTCTCCAAGGACTTCTCCGAACTTTATATCTGCGCCTCGGACGATGACCGCATTGACGTGCTTGACCCAGACACCGGCCTTGTCATCCGCCGGTTGGCCAGCGGCGAGGACCCCGAACAATTCGCGCTGCACCCCAACAACCAACACCTCTATATCGCCAACGAAGAAGACGCGCTGGCGACCGTGCTGGACGTCACCACAGGCGAGGCGATCGCCGAGATAGACGTGGGCATCGAACCCGAAGGCATGGCCGTCTCGCCCGATGGCAAGATCGCAATCGTCACCTCAGAGACCACCAATATGGTGCATTGGATCGACACCGCCGCCCAGCAGCTGTTTGCCAATACGCTTGTGGGCCAGCGCCCGCGCCACGGCGAATTCACCCATGACGGTACCCGGCTCTGGGTCAGTTCCGAAATCGGCGGGACGGTTGCCATCATTGATGTGGCCACGCAAAAGATCACCCATGAATTCACCATGACCATCCCCGGCATCACCCAGGACCTGATCCAGCCCGTCGGCATCCGCCTGACCCGTGATGGCACCAAAGCGTTCATCGCCCTTGGCCCCGCCAATCATGTTGCCGTGGTTGACGCGCAAACCTACGAGGTCCAGGATTTTGTGCTGGTTGGGCGCAGGGTCTGGCATCTGGAATTTGATGCGGATGAACAGCACATCTATTCGACCAATGGGATATCGGGCGATGTCACCATCATCGACGTGGGCAGCCTCAAGCCGCTCAAGACGATCAAGGTCGGGCGCTTCCCATGGGGTGCGGCCTTCCGCCCGGATTAAGATGCGGAGTTTCGCCTCATATGTCGCATTTGGGCTTTGGTGCCTGCTGGCCCAGCCAGCACAGGCAGATGGCGGGCCGTTTGAGGTCGACATGGCGCTGGTGCTGGCCGTCGACATTTCATTTTCCATCTCGCAAGACGAACAGGACATCCAGCGCCGTGGCTATATCGCCGCATTCCTGGACACACAGGTTGTC
>Ga0213861_10002647_pt1 | contig 15218 bp, 12 predicted proteins | sample PICome_4_FD_160110 | JGI IMG/M metagenome (GOLD analysis project Ga0213861, IMG submission 160110) | Coastal seawater microbial communities near Pivers Island, North Carolina, United States - PICO131 | ecosystem: Environmental > Aquatic > Marine > Coastal | place: USA: North Carolina... | reverse complement strand
GTGGCGGAGTTCCTCCGACACCAGCGCGACCTTTACCGCTGGATGCACGATCAGACCATGAGGCTCGCAAACAAGGGTCTCGTGCCAACCGAGATTGCCGAAGAGCTTGAACTACCCAAGGCGTTCACCGATCAGATCCACACACGCGGGTACTACGGCGCACTCGTCCACAACGCCAAGGCTGTCTACCAGCGCTACCTCGGATGGTACGACGGCAACCCCGCCCACCTCTGGATGCGCACCCCGGTTGATGCTGGCACACGCTATGTCGAACTGGCGGGCGGCGCCGAGGCCTTACTCGCTCATGCGCAGGCGGCTTACGACGTCGGTGACTATCGGTGGGTTGCCGAAGTGGTGAATCATCTTGTATTTGCCGACCCGGGCAATCAGGCAGCGCGTGGACTTCAGGCCGACGCGCTAGAGCAGCTCGGTTATCAGGCCGAGTCGGCGACATGGCGCAACGCGTACCTGACCGGAGCGCAAGAGTTGCGGCAAGGCCCACCACCGGCGCGCCCAGCACCCTCGCGACGTGGTTTCGCTGTGGCGCTTACTGTCGACATGGTGTTCGATGCGATGGCAATCCGTCTCAAGTCCGAAGATGTCGTGAGCGAACATGTCATAACCAATTGGCAGTTCACTGACCTTGACGAGTCCGAGGCGTCGTGGGTGCTGGCGCTCGAGAACCAAGCAATTCACCATGTCTGCGGCCGACATGACGCCGACGCTGCGGTCACGGTCACGCTGACAAAGGACTTACTGGTCGACATCAGCGGTGGCGTTGTCTCGTTCATCGATGCCCTTGGTGATGGCCTGATCGCACTCGATGGCGACCCCAGCGCGCTGATCACAATCTTCGGCAACCTCGACACTTTCGAAACAGGCTTTGCGATCGTCGAGCCCTAAATCCAAAATGTGAACTCATTGCCGCTCAGCGTCGAGCTTGCCGCATTTTCGGGTTATGACGTTGGCGTCTAATTGAGGTGGTGAGCGTTCCGAGGAAAGGTGAAGGCCAGGGATCGTTCTCAGAAACTGAGCATGCTCGATTGACCGCTTCCGGCACCGGCAACGTCTGGCTGTTTGACGGTGCCTGAGACTGCCACCTTCCAAAAGGCGCGGTAGCTCGGGTACTCAATATCTTCAACAACCCAGCCCGACTGAACCAGCTCGGCATGCAACTTCGGCAGATTGCGCCACGGCACGCCCATGTCGACATGGTGGGCCAAATGCCACCCAGTGTTGTACGGCACCAGCCACATACGAGTGATGAGGGACTGCCTGATGACGTGCGTGGTCAGACGACGATCTTTTGAGCGGATCATGCCGCCGTGTTCTGCGATCGAACGGATGCGGTTCGACACGCGCCATAGCGTTGACCACGACAGCACCCACACCACGTACATCAGCGGCCGCATCACTGCGATTGACACGCCAAGCATGACGACCTGCACCGCCAAAATGTACTGCGCTTCGCGCGCACCATTACGAACAGCGCCGAAGAGACCGCGGAAGTTCTTGTAGGCGCTAATGCCCAATGCGTCACGCCGAAGCTTGCGGCGCGCCGAGTCGGGTGGGATTGGGTAGCCCGAGTACAACGAGAGGTCAGGCTCTTCGGGACCCATCTCGTCGCGGTGATGCAAAAAGTGCGACCGGCGATACGCCATCACCGCCTGAAATGAGGGATAAGCGACCATCCGGCCGACAAAATCATTTGTCGTGCGATTCGAGAACAAGAGCCGATGCGCAGACTCGTGGCCGAGGATATTCAGGCGGGCGTGGCCGCCGCCAAGCATGATGAAGGCCAGAACGTAACCCCACCAGGTATTGAAGTAGCCAGCCACGGCGATAATCCCAAACGACAGCGCGAAGGCGTGCAGCACCGTGCCGACATTGCCCACATCGTTGATGTGGCGGAGTTCATCGCGCAACTCGCGCTGGGCCATGCCGCGAACATTGAGCCGATCGGTGGGCAAAACATCCGGAAGCAAATCTGCAGACGGCACCATCGTGGGCGCCGAGCCTTTGAGGTTTGGGAGCACAGCCACAACGTTATGATACACTATTTGATCGTGATGGACAAGTTAAGTAACAGAATCGCTTGGGTGGGTCTGTGCTTCGCATGCGGGTCCGACGAATTCGGCATGGCGTGCAACGACAGATGACGACCGCACCGAGGCGGCCCGACGACCTGGCCGTGTTGGGAATCGAACCTCTTAGTGCTCGGTCAGTCGTCCTCTCAGCGTTACTAGGCACTCACCCTCCGACCCTGCCTGGGAGGTCACTCGTGGCACTCGCTGAGTTGTTCGGTATTCGGCCTGGCACGGCGCGTACCTCCCTGTCGCGAATGGTGAGCAACGGCGAACTGACCACCAGCGACGGTAACTACTCACTCGCTGGTCGCCTCCTTGATCGACAGCGTGAGCAAGACGGCGGACAGACTGCGCCCGCGGTCGACTGGAACGGCGACTGGATCGTCGCCGTTGCTGCAAGCGACCGTAGATCAATGGCGGAGCGGCGGGCGTTTCGCGAGTCGATGGTTGGCTCGCGTCTCGCCGAGCTGCGCCCTGACATTTGGATGCGACCTGCCAATACTCCAGGACCGCCGCGCCTGGCCGACATTTTGATCACAGCAGGGCCGCTCACCTGCGACAGTGTCGACGACCTCGTAGCCCGACTCTGGCCACTCACTGAGCTCGAATCGACGGCGCAACGCCTGCACGATGCTCTTACTCAGCAACGTTCAGCGCTCGACCGTGGCGAAATTGAACTGCTGCCGCAGTCCTTTATTGTCGCAGCTGCAGTGGTCCGCTTTCTGCGCATCGAACCACAGCTTCCATCGGTGCTTGCTCCTTCAACCTGGACCGCCACTGCGCTCCGCTCGGCTTACGACGAGTTCAACCGCAGCTTCCAACAGCAGCTCCGCGACTTTTTCGCAGCAACTCGCTGATCCCTCAACTTGGATCAGAGTCAAGTCCTGACAGTCTGCTGAACTACACAACGTGATCGTCGACTCCCACACCCACCTGCTGCCCGATCGACTCGCTGTGGCTGTCCGGAGGTTCTTCCGCGACCATGGTGTCGCTGAATTCCACTACTCACTCGATTACCGCGAGGTGCTCGACCGCCACCACGCCGATGGCATCGACACCGTGTGGAATCTGCCGTACGCCCATAAAGCCAAAATGGCTCGATCTTTGAACACATCGATGATTGAAGTCAGCGCATCGCTTGCTGATCACCCGGTTGATGTCGTGACGGGTTGCACCGTACATCCCGACGACAGCGACCCACTGGCAGACTTTAACGATGCTGTCGAAGCGGGAGCACGGGTGCTCAAACTGCATTGTTCCGTCGGTGCGTATGAGGCTGACGATCAGCGATTGAGTGATGTGCTAGCTGCCGCTGGCAGTCGCGGTGTTCCAGTCGTGATCCATGCCGGCCACGGTGTTGATGGTTTCACTGCTGCCGACGAGCTCACCCCGATCGGGCGGGCAGCGGCGCAACATCGGGGCACAGCAATCATCCTGGCGCACTTCGGACATCACGCTTTCGACGATGCCGTCGCGCTGCTTGACGAACACCCTAACCTCGTCGCTGACCTGACGCCGGTGACGTTCAGCCCAGTCCCAATCACTGCTGACATTGCGAACCGGTACGCAGATCGAATTCTGTTTGGCTCCGACGCGCCAAACACCGGCTACCGCGCAAGTCACCTGCTAGATCTGCTGCGCTCGACTGGTGCATCAGAAGCAACCCTTGAGTCAATCTGCTCAAGCAACGCACGTCGTCTTACCAGCGCCACAGCGTGAGTCAGCTGCACAACGGGGGCTACCTTCCCGACATGGAGTTACTTGAGGAAATAATCGAGACTGCGACGGACGACGGCGAAATGGCCATCGTCATCAAACAGCCTGCGATTACCTCAGTCAGTGACGGTGCATGGCCGACCGTGGTGATCTTCCACGACGGTCCCGGCATTCGCAACGCTACGCACACCTTCATGGCCAAGCTGGCTGCAGAGGGGTTCCGCGTGATCTGTCCTGATTTGTACCACCGCCAGGGCCGTCTGTTGGGCATCAACCCTGAAGACCGCGCAGCTGACCCATCACTCAGTGAAAAAATGCAAATGTGGTTGATGTCGCTGCATGACGACGGCATCCAGCACGACTTCGACTGCGCGTTAAACGCCACCGGTGCCGACAACACCGACCGCATCGCTGTGCTTGGGTTCTGTCTGGGCGCACGAGCAGTGTTTCGGTCGATGATGCGAATGCCTGATCGCATCGTCGCTGGGGCCACCTGGCATCCGTCATTCCTCGTCGACGACGGGCCCGCCTCGCCGCACCAAACCGCCGCCGATCTGGCCCAGCCGCTGTACATCGGTATCGGCTCAGCCGACCAGGTGCAGTCAATTAAAATGCATCAACGATTCTTCGAAGCGGTCAAGCCGCTCCCTGACGTCGAAGTCGAGATCTTCGACGGCGCCGACCACGGCTTTACCTGGCCCGACCATCCAACATACGACGAAGAAGCCGCCCGAGGGTGCTGGGATAAAACGCTTGCCCTTTTCAACGCGACCCTGCGCTGAACCGACTGGGCTGCTGTCTTAGTCGTTGGGGTCCACGACGATGCGGCCGCGCACCTGACCGGCCATGATCGCCTCGCCCTGGTCAGGCAATGCACTCATCGGGACAACCTCAGTCATCGCGTCAAGCAGATCCGATGGCAGGTCGGTGAGCAATCGCGCCCACGCTTCGTCGCGAGCCTCAATCGGAGCCATTACTGAGTCAATCCCCTGCAGCCGAATACCGCGCAGGATGAACGGCATGACAGTACTCGGCAGATCGGCGCCACCGGCGAGGCCGCACGCCGTGACGACACCCTGATACTTGGTTTGCGCAAGAACTTTAGCCAGCATCGACGAGCCGACAGTGTCGACCGCGCCGCCCCACGTTTCACCTTCGAGCGGCTTTGGCGCCTCGGACATCTCCGCCCGGGACAGAAAGGCCGACGCGCCCAGGGACCTCAGGTACTCGTGCTGTTCGGGCCGACCGGTCACAGCAGTGACCTCGTAGCCAAGGTTGGAGAGAATCGCAACAGCGACGCTGCCGACGCCGCCAGCGGCTCCGGTAACCACGATAGGTCCATCGGTCGGCTTGACCCCACCCTCTTCAAGGGCGAGCACGCACATCATTGCGGTGAGCCCCGCAGTACCAACGCCCATGGCCTGCACGGCGCTCATGCCAATCGGCCGGCGGTTGAGCCACATCGCCTTGACTTTCTGACGCTGGGAGTATCCGCCCCAGTAACGCTCGCCAACGGACCAGCCGGTGAGGATCACCTCGTCGCCCGAGACAAACTTCGGCGACTCCGATGAGATGACCGTGCCCGAGAAATCGATGCCAGGCACCATCGGGTAGGAGCGGATGATCCGACCCTTTCCGGTGAGAGCCATGCCGTCCTTGTAGTTGAGCGACGAGTAATCGATCTGCACGACGACATCGTCAGCGTCGTAGTCGGGCAGGTCGGCGTCAGTGAGCTGTTCGATCGATGCCGACGCTGTCTTCGGGTTGCCTTCTTCGGCTTCGCGGACGACGAGGGCCTTGAACGTGCCGTTGGAGTTATCGGTCATGGTGGCGATCGTTGCACTTTGCGGCCGCCAGGGTCGAATGCGACCGATGCTACCTACAACGCTGAAAGGGATGAACGTCGACAAGATCCCGGTCTCATTCACTCCGTCCGGCGGCTGGACCGGTGAAATGCCACCGCCCGCACTCGCCGGATGTGACGCACCGCTTGGCGACGGCACTGTCGACATACGCGTCCCGTTGCGCGCCGTCAGGGTGACTATTGATGGAGAGATTCAAGCCGATCGTCAAATGCTCAGCGACGCGCAACGCATTGAGCAGGCCGATGACCAGGTCACGATCGCAGCGGGCGGGGTAGTCCACAACATGCGCTGCGACGGCACCGAAGAACATAGAACCACCGATGTCGCTGAGTTCGACAAGCAGACGCGGATCGTCATCGTCGCCACCTTCGAGGACGGTGTCCATGTGCTTCGTCCGGTCGGCATGCCGATTGAGGTACGCCAGTGGTCAACGCGTTCACAAAAGTCAACTCGACTAACGGCTTTAGTGTCAGCTTCCTTCCCGGCTCGACGCACGGCGAGGCATCGGCCTGTGCTTTAGAGGTGTTCGGCCTCCGCTTCGTACAAATCGGTCAGCCTGACCATCAGGCGACCAGCACTTCGCACCCGGTACCGGCAAGGATCGCGTCTACCGCGGACCGATCCGAATCTGACAGCGCTGCGTACTGCTCGCGCAGCCACACCAAGCACTTGCCCTGATAACCGAAAGGCGCCTGGGCGTACGTCTGCCCGTCGATCGTGCAGGACATCTCATCAGAGTCCGCCTTAAGTGCCGCTGCATTTGCGATCATAAACGGTGCGTACGTGCGACCAACCTCGTGCAGCAGCGCAACGATGGTGTCGCTGATCGCGTCGCGTTCCACCCATCCGGTGTCGCTGACGGGTGTCTCCCACCACGACAGGTCGTCCATTCGGTCGACCCAGTTGCGCACGCGCGGCGCCCGGTCGATCGCTTCGCGTGCCGACTCCGGCTCCCAGCCAACTAACTGATGCAGCTGACCAAACAAACCGAAGTCACCGCGCCCAGGACGGTCACCGAGCAGGAACATATGCGACTCGAAGTGCACCGACAGCAGTGCGAGGAGACGGCGGTATGAGTCCTCGATGATCGGCCGATTCTCTTCAGTCGATCCAACCATGGCCCGCCGACCAATCTGGCGTTCGGAGATGTACGCCTGCATCTGCTGCCATTGATCGTCAGGAAGATCGAGACCACCACGATCGAGCGGGAGTAGCTTCGACGCCTTGTCGATTGCGGCGTCGTAGTACCAGCGGTAGTGGTACATCGGCTTGGTCACCCACTCGTCGCCGAAGTCCTCGATGAGGTAGTCAATGAACGCCACTACGGGGTCCGACGGCACGAGGCTCCGCTCGTTGAACATCGTCTCAAGTCGCATGATCTGCGGGCTGCTATCGACCATCGCTTCGGTGTAGTCGCCATCAGCGTTCGGGAACCCGATGACCGGGATGATCTGTACCGGAACGTCCGGCAGGTTGTCCCACTTCGACCCGCGCAGGATCCAGCGGAACGGGATCTGCCGATAGCGCAGCACCCCGCGCATCTTGATCGAATACGGCGACCCGTAACCGCCACCGAGGAGCAAGGGCTGCCGTTGACTCACAAGTCGATCGATGCTTCGAGATCGTTGAGCGAGGCACGCACGATCAGCGCATAGGTATCAGCAATGGCAACCTCGCGATGGTCCCTCTGCGCTTCAAGACGAGATGGGTCGGTCACAACGGCCATAAAAGCCGCTTTGCTCGGGAATTCATTAAACCGCACCTGATGCCAAGCCCGGCCGTCGCCAATGATCGTGTCTTCCACGGCCAACCAGCCGCTGATGCGTACGCCGTGGCCAAGCGCCACCTTGCCCGCCACGGTTTGATACTGCTCCATGTGGTCAGGGGTCGCGTGCGCCGCCGCCGCGTCGTTGAAACGAATGACGTGCATCACCACGACCGGGCCATCGTCGGCGGTCGGCGGGTATGGCACGTCGGCCCAGTCGATCAGCTCAAACCCCTCCGGCGCCTCGGGCACCGGCATCGGCTGGGTTCCGATGACAATCGTGGTCTCCATACCAGCGTCCTTGTGGTGGTGCGACTTCTGGAACGACGGCAGCGACTGCATGTCAATGAACGATTTGCGCGTCGGGTACTTCACCACGCCGATGCGATCCCATTTCGGTTCGTCACCCAGCAACTGCTGATCGACATTGCCGAAAAACACCGGTCGAGCTCCGACTGCTGCGAGTGAGTCGAGGGGCGAATACGCGTCATCGGCGTCGCGTCCGCTGATCGTGGATTCACGACCGTCCGCATAGTCGGCAACGTCGCGGTACTTCATCAAGTTGACCATCCACACCGGACCATCATCCTCCGGCGGCATGGTTGCCATCTTCATCCCGTACTCCCTGTTCAAGGTGCCGTAGCGGACTGTGCTGCTCATGATGTGCTCACATTCTCGGACTGTGCAACCAAGAGTTGCATCATCTCGCGAGCCACCATCGGCCCGGCATTCTGGTTCTGGCCGGTCACCAAATTGCCGTCAACGACCCAGTGATTCGCAAGGGGATCGCGTCGACGGGTCTCGCTTTCGAACTCGGCACCGGCCCCACGGAGCTCGCGCTCTGGGTGGTGCGGGGTCGACTGAATACCGAGCTCCTTTAACTGCTTGTCAGTAACTGCTGAAATTTTGCGGCCAGCCACGAGCGGATCGCCATCGGCACCCTTGGCATTAAGTAAACCGAGGGGTCCATGACAGACACCACCGATCACGAGGCCCTTCGCATTCGCGACAGTCATCTTGTCAGCGAGCGGTTCAGAGAATCCGAAGTCGAACGCTGCGCCCCAGCCACCGGCCAGAAACACAACGTCATAGTCGCTCATGTCGAGGTCGCCGATCGCAAGTGAGTCGGTGACCTTGGCCTTAAGTTCGTCGTCCGCAAGGAACCGATCGTCGTCGGCACACCGGATCACCGGCTTGACCGACTTCGGATCGACCGGGATCACCCCGCCGAGCGGGCTCGCCACGTCGACGGTCATCCCGGCGTCGAGGAACGCGTAGTAGGGCACAGTCATCTCACTGGCAAACACCCCGGTCGGCTTGCCAATGTCGAGCACACCGACGTTAGTCGCGACGACGAGCGCCCGCTTCCCGGTGAGTTCAAATGTGGTGGCATTCGGGTCCTCTGGGTGCATACCCGCCCGCTGTAGTGCCTTGCGTAGCAGACGTGCGGGTGGTGGTGGTTGCTTCATTTTCGCTCCTGGGGTGGGTTGGCGCGACGCATAAGGCCACGGGTTATTGCGTTTGGGGACGGCCCGAGCACGCTCGGCCTGAAGCTCAGCTCGAAGATGGTCGAACACGGTCGACATCGCCGGCTCGTTCCAGCGATTGATGGCCTCGATCGGGTCGGCATCAAGGTCGTACAGCTCCCACTGATCAGGCAGCGCGGCGGTCCGGTACTCGTCTCCGCCAGGGCCAGATGCTGCGAGGTGGCGGATCCCAGGTTCGGTCCACGTGTCCGGATCATCGAAGGTTCGAACAAGCTTCCAGAGATGGCCGACACCGTCGACAGCGTCGGGAACCCGCAGCACCAGCCCCTCGAAATTCGATGCCACATGTGCCGGCACTTGAATCCGCAGCGGCGCCGGTGGCTTTGCTGTTCGACCGAGCCGACGCGCGACGCCAGACGCACCGGAGTCGCCTTCCAGCATGTTGTCACGTGTCATCAGGTAGACGGGGCGACTCTGGTCAGCGGTGTCAGGTGCGTCGACTACCGGCATCAGGTTTCGGCCGGGGAGTGAATGAACTTCGGTGAATTCAGCTCGCAGCACTTCACCGGCGATTGCTTCATCGATCCCTGCCGCAGCAAGCAACGTCGGCACGATATCGACGTGCGAGGTAGGCACGCCGTCAATCGCAGCGCCAGTCGTGGCATTGGTGCCGACACGTGCAATCGAAAACGGCACGCGCGTCGCTTCGTCGTAGAGCGTGAACCACTTCTGGTGCAGCCCACCATGTGCACCGAGTAGGTCTCCGTGGTCAGAGGTACGAACAATCACGCTGTCGTGACCGCTGCTGGTGACCGCTGAACGAACTTGATCGAGTGGTCCGTCGACCTCAGCGTGCAATCTGTAGTAAAGGTCGCGGTACTCCTGCGATTTCTTTCGGTAGCTGCCAGCCACTGCCGGAATAGGGCCGTAGCCGGACGGGTAGGTCTCGCGATAAGCAATCTGGGCAGCCGGTTTGCTGGCGAGGTCTTCGCGCGCCGTCGGCGCTTCCGGAACGTGAGGCGGATTAGTCGGACCGGCTTCAAGTGGGTTCCCGCGCCGGGCCCATAGCGGAAAGAGCACGATGTCATGGGGGTTGACGAAACTCGCAACCAGAAGAAACGGCAGCTCTGCGTCAGCATCGCCGGCAGCGCGCCGGGCGTAGCGATTTTCAAGCCAAGCCGTCACACGGGCCGCAATCAGTGGGTCGCGTCGCACGCCGCTATCGCGCAATTGACCGCCGTGTGGCTCTGGGCCAACCCAGCCATCGAAGCCGAATGCATTCAGCGGATTGGCAGCCGCATACTGCTCGACCGCAGCGGCATCGATGTTTCCATCGTCGTCATTCGTGTCGAGGCGCGCACCCTCTGCGTCTTGTAAGTCTGCGTGACTCATATGCCACTTACCGTCGTAGTGCGTGTCGTAACCGGCCGCTCGGAACCAGTTACCGAGCGTCGGCACCTCCCCCTCACGTAACCAACGGAGCCGGCTGTCATCGGCCATCTTGCCAAGCCCATCGGTCTGGGTGACGCCGTGTACATCGGGGTATTGGCCGGTGAAGATCGTCGGGCGGCTCGGCACGCAGGCAAGTGATCCGGTGTAGTGGCGATTGAAGTTCACCGCATGTTCGTCGAACCATGCCCGACCGGTCAACGTCTTGTTACGCCAAGCGCGGACGTCATCCGACTCGTAGGGCGGAATCGCCCGCTCTTCATCGGTCATGATGATGATCACGTCGGGGCGCTTCATGCGTCTGCCTCCTGCGCGTCGCGCTGTGCTTTGAATTGTTCGGCAATGCCGACGAGCATCTCGTCGGATGCCTGGCCGAGCTTGCGACCGATCGCCTTGGCGATGCCCTTCTGCGGAGGCCGCGACCCAGCGTCGATCTCGGTGGTCAACGCGACTCTGGTGCTCGCAGTGGTCGCGTCGCTGAGCGGCTCAAGCGTCCACGTGTTGGTCAACGACCGAATCACCGTAGGCAGCCCGGTGAGGGCATAGCTCAGCGCCACACCTGGCTCCCAACGTGTCACGGTCTCGACCACGGTCGTGCGGCCGGTTTGGATTCGGCGCACCGTGCCGACACCCTCGGTTTGATCAGAAAGCAGGCACGAATGGTCGACATTCGACGCCCATTCGCTGATCGCCGCAAAGTCCGACAGCACGGCCCAGACTTCGTCGGGGGACGCCAGAACCGATGTTGATTTCACCACCGTCGCCATGTCGTCAGCCAGCACCGATCGCGTCGATGAGGATCTGTGCGATCTGCTGTGCACCGTCTTCCTGGAAGAAGTGGTTCGCGTTGGTGACCGTGGCGTGGGGCTGGCCTTGCGCGCCGGGAACCAGTTTCAGGAAGGGCGCATCGCCACCGGCCGTGACGGCGTCATTGTCACTGAAGCAACAGATGAACGGCTTATCCCACTGCATGAGAACCTTCCAGGCCTCACGATTGTCTGGTGCTGCCGGATCGTCGGTCGACGTCGGCACCAACGACGGGAAAATGCGAGCGCCCTCCTTGAACGTCTCGTCCGGAAACGGAGCGTCATAGGCAGCGACTTCGCCATCGGTCAGCGTCGTGTTCGTGGCGCCCTGCAGAATCTGGCCAATCGGGAAGACGGGCGAATCCTGGCTGAATTTCTGCCACGCCATGAACGCGTCGCTCGGCGCACCTTCACCAGTCGGGAGACCGGTGTTGCCGATCACGACGCGAGCAAACCGATCGGGGTTATCCGCAACGAGACGGAGACCGACAAGGCCACCCCAGTCTTGACCAAAGAACGTGGTGTCGTGCAGGTCGAGGTGATCAATGATTGCCTCCTGCATCCAGGCAACATGTCGGGCATAGGAGTAGTCGTTCTTCTTGCTCGGCTTATCGCTTTTGCCGAAGCCGACGAGGTCTGGCGCGATCACACGCAGCCCAGCGGCCGTGAGTAGTGGGATGATCTTCCGGTACAGGTAGCTCCACGACGGCTCGCCGTGCATGGCCAACACAATCGGCCCATCTGCCGGGCCTTCATCTAGATAGTGGACGCGTAACGTGCCACCGATCGCCTGGTCATCTCGATTGTCAATTTCGACGTAGTTGGGCGCAAACGGGTAATCGGGCAGATCGACGAATCGATCGTCAGGCGTACGGAGTGATTGCATGACTGCTGCTTTCGAGGGGAAGACGACTCGGTGCCGAGCATCAAGTCGTCGAGTTGGTCAGGTGGGGTGAACGGTGACGGTGTGGAGGTCATCGCCGACTTCGATGGTGCCGTCGAAGTGGGCGGCGCCGAGTGAGCGCCAGTCGTCTGCGGTGCCGCCCGCCGGTATCGGCGGGACGTAATGGGTGTAGATCAACGTGTCGACGCGAGCTTTCGCAGCCGTCTGGGCAGCTTGTTCGGGCGACGAGTGGTAGTCGAGCGTGTCCTGCAGCCGCTGCATTGGAATGTTGTTAATGATGTCTTTACGGATCACGGTGTGGACCAGAGCACTCGCTCCCTCGCACAGTGCGTCAAGCCCTGCACACGGCACCGTGTCGCCAGCTGCCACGACGGCTGCAACCCCCTGGTCCGTACCGAGATCGAACCGGAATCCGACACTCGGTTCGACCGGCTTGTGGTCGGTCTGCGCGCACGTGATCGCAACCTTGCCGCCTTGGCCTTTAGGAAGTTCGACAAGACCGTCGGCCACTTCGATCACCGTGATCGGTGGGCGATGGTCCAAGTCTTGATGGTGTGCGATGCGGTACTCAATGTCAGGTTCAAGCGAGGCGAGCAAATGGTCGACAACTGACTTCGTACCGACCGGGCCAACGATGGTCAGAGGAGTCTCTTCGAACGTCATCACCCAGCGCGTCGTGATCACATCGTTTAAGTCAGTGATGTGATCACTGTGCAGGTGCGTGATCAGCACTGCGGCGAGGTTCGGCGCGCCAAGACCCGCAGCAGCGAGCCGCATCAAGACACCGCGTCCTGCGTCGACGAGGTAGTGCTCGCCCTCGGGGCCCTCGCCGGCCGAGATCAACGTTGCCGGTCCGGCGCGATCAGGTGATGGCATCGGCGAACCGGTACCCAACAGCGTGACAGTTAAACTCATCTGTTTTCCTTTGCGGAAATAGTGGACGCCTGGCACAAGGTCGTCACTGGCGGCTCATCTCGCTCGCAATATGTGCTCGCTCTGCTTCAACCGCATCGCGAGAAAGCAACTGAACAGTGACGTCGTGCAGCTTGCCGTCAAACGGAAATGGACCGTCGTATCGCTGTGACACTGCTGAGCCGTGGTCGTAACCAACGCTCGGGCCGACCGACGACATCATGGTCATGAACAACGGCAGCTCAGCTGGCTCGTTCGCCGTACCGTCGACGCTCAAAGAGATCGTGCCCGTCTTGCCACCGGTCCGGCGGACGTGAACACCGAGCTGACTCGGGCCGACCGGGACGTCTACGTCGGATTCGACAATCAGGTGGACGTCAAAGGCGTTGTAGTCGACGACCAGTTTGTTGTTCTGCACGAAGATGGACACACCCGAGTTCTCGGTGCCAGTTGCGTAGAGCACGCCTTGGTCTCCGACCTTACGAGTGACTCGCGCAACGAGGTTAAACGAGGTACCGCCAAGTGAAACTGACGCTTGGCCGGGCATTGGCGACATCGGCGGTCGGTAGACGTATCGCTTGTCAACCGGGTGCGGCGAGTGGTCGCGGAACCTGTTACCGAACAGCTCGACCATGCGGTCATCAAGCGGCAGCACGCCGTGTGTGTCGGCCTCCCGCCACCACAGTTCCTGCAACTCGGTGAGCTTCTCAGGATGGGTCTCGGCGAGGTCGTTGCATTCAGACCAGTCGTCGGTGAGGTGGTACAACTCCCATTGTTCCGTGTCGTAGTCGGCACCCTTGTCGTGTTTGCACACCGCTTTCCAGAGCGACGTTTGGTCACCGGCAATCAACGCTCGGCTCCCAGCCATCTCGAAGTACTGCACGGTGTTGGCTGTTGCCGCCGACGCGTCGGCCAAGGCGTTGGTGAAGGACCGACCGGTGACCGGCAGCTGCTCGAGGCCCTTGTAGACCTCAGGAGCCGTCGCCCCGACCATCTCGTAAATCGTCGGCACGATGTCGGACACATTGACGAACTGGTCGCGCAATGCCCCCGGCTCGGCAATGCCCGGGGCGCTCACGATCATCGGCACATGCACGCCACCTTCGTGTGTGTTCTGCTTGTACCACTTGAACGGCGAGTTACCGCACTGCGCCCAACCCCACGGGTAGTTGGTGTGGCTGTGCGGGCCACCGATGTCATCGATCTGGTCAATCATTTGGTCGGCCGTCTCGAAGATGCCGTTGAAGAACTTCATCTCGTGCATGACGCCAAACGGGCCGCCCTCTTGCGACGCCCCGTTGTCAGCGAGCACGACAACGACCGTGTTCTCCAGTTCACCCATCTCGCGCAGCCCGTCGACGAGACGACCAATCTGATCATCGGTGTGGTCAAGGAATGCAGCAAACGCTTCCTGCAGTCGGCAGTTGAAACGCTGCTGGTTCGCCGACAGGTCGTCCCATGCGTCGACACCCGGATTGCGGGGCGCAAGTTGCGTACCGGCGGGGATGACACCAAGTTCGAGTTGCCGGGCAAACCAGCGTTCACGAATGACATCCCACCCTTCGTCGAACTTGCCGCGATACTTGTCCATGTACGCCTGTGGTGCCTGGTGCGGCGCGTGTGTTGCCCCGAACGGCACGTAGGCGAAGAAAGGTCGGTCGGGTCGAACGCCCTTGCTGTCGCTGATCATCGTCATCAGTTGGTCGATCATGTCTTCGCTGACGTGATAGCCGTCTTCAGCCGACTTTGGCTGGTCGATCATGTGGTTGTCGCACACAAGCGACGGATGGAACTGGTCGGTCTCACCTTCTAGGAAGCCGTAGAACCGGTCGAAACCACGAGCCAGCGGCCATTGATCAAACGGCCCCGCTGCCGAGCACTGCTCCATCGGTGCGAGGTGCCACTTGCCAACACAGAACGTGGCGTAGCCCTCGTCGCGAAGCACTTCCGCGACGGTGGCTGCGTGGTTGCTGATGTGGCCGAGCTGATTTGGAAAGCCGGTGCGGAAGTTAGACACTGCACGCATCCCAACGGCGTGCTGCGATCGGCCGGTCAAGAGCGACGCACGGGTTGGTGAGCAGAGCGGGGTGACGTGGAAGTTGGTGAACTGGGCGCCGCCCGCAGCGAGCGCATCTACGTTTGGCGTGTCGATGTCAGAGCCGTAGCAGCCGAACTGCGCAAAGCCAGTGTCGTCGAGCAGAACAACCACAACATTTGGGGCATCCTC
>Ga0213861_10002645_pt1 | contig 15225 bp, 16 predicted proteins | sample PICome_4_FD_160110 | JGI IMG/M metagenome (GOLD analysis project Ga0213861, IMG submission 160110) | Coastal seawater microbial communities near Pivers Island, North Carolina, United States - PICO131 | ecosystem: Environmental > Aquatic > Marine > Coastal | place: USA: North Carolina... | reverse complement strand
GAAATGCGCTGACCGATATCCACCTTTCCGGTGTGGATCAGAAGTTCATTGCCTTGCGGCGTTAACCAATCTGAAACAAGAGGATACGCGTCAATGCTCATGTGCCCGCAGCCCGTTTAATGGCGCTTAGAACACGCGGATGCGACCCACAGCGGCACAGATGTGGGGTCAGGGCGGCTTTGGTGGTTGCGCTGTCCGGATCCGGGTTTTCGGATAGAAGCGCTGTCGCCGCGACCACAAGCCCGGAGGTGCAATATCCACATTGCGCGGCGGTCTCTTCAATGAACGCCTGCTGCACGCGCTGGCCGATCTCTGTCTCGGTGATGCCCTCGATGGTGGTGATGTCCTTGCCGTCGAACACCTCGACCGGAGTTACGCAGGACAGCACAACCTTGCCATCGACCATGACCGCACAAGCGCCGCATTGCTCCAACCCGCAGCCGAGTTTTGTGCCTTTGAGCTTGAGCTCATCCCGCAGGACATAGACCAACGGCGTGTCCGGGTCTGACGCGATGTCATGCCGTCTTCCGTTGATCGTCAGGCTCAGGCTCACGTTGTAACACGCTCCCATGTGATCTGGACATCGACATCCGCCGATTTGAACAGGTTCATCACCGGGCAGCGGTATTCCACGTTCCTTGTGAGCCGGTCAAAGCGCTCCTGCGGTTCGTTGGTGTGCACGCGGATGCGCAGTTTGACCCAGTTGAAATATGGGCGCACGCCCTGCACGCCACGACTGCCACGCTGGTCAACCTCGCCATCCGCTTCCATGTCGACAGCGGTATAGGCAAACTGCATCGCCTCGGCGCAGCGGTTGATGATGACGCCCTCGCAGCCAAGCAGTGAGGACAGCGTCATTTCCAAAGGAGTCGGCCCGGTGTTCGATTCCTTCTCATCGGTTATGACGACATGGTTGCGCACCATCATCACGGATCTGGTGGAGGCCTCGTTCCGAGCGCTGACGCGGCGGATGCCCAGCGCCTTGGTGTTGGGGTCGACGCTGGGGGGCAGGAGGTCGTTGTCGCTCACAGGCTCATCTCCAGAATGTCGAGGCCCCGGTTGCGGTCGAGGACATAGATCAGGCCATTCTCGTCTACATCGACATCGTTCGACTGCGGCGGTGCGCCAGTGGGGCCGGGTTCCATGAAATGCGCCACTTCGACGGGCAGGTGCGGATCGGCCACGTCCAACACGCGCAGACCACCCGCGAACCACGTGGCATAGATCAGTGTGCTGTCCAGCTTTTCGCGGTACTGATGCCCGCCAAAGCGCACACCCGCTTCGCCGACCCAGGGGCACAGCCGTTCTGACAGGTCCCAGGCTGCGATGGGTTCCATGTTGTCCAGATCGGTCACGTCCATAACCCAGATGAAGCCGTGCAGACGCCCCGGTTTGTGGTCATGTTCCTCGTCAATGGCAATGGCATAGCGCCGGCCATTGATGGTCTGTTCCAGCGGCATGACAGTGTGGGTTGGTTCCGGGATACCCTTGGGAAAACGGTAACTGCCCTTGAGCGTCGGCTTGGTGATGTCGCTGGCATCCAGCACGCGAATGCCCGCATGCCAGACCGCAGCCCAAAGCTCATCCCCACAGCGCATGGCATGGTGCAAGCGGTGGCTGTAGCCGACACCAGTGGGGGTTTCACCCTGCGCCACATGCTGCCCCGGCATATGCCAGCGCGACACCTCGGTCGGATTGGTCGGATCAGACAGATCGTAGATCACGAGGATGTTGCCGACATACCCTTCCATCTCGGTCGAGATATACGCGTATTTGGCATCCATATCGAAGCGATGCACACCAAAGCCGTGGGTCTTGACGTAGGACAGCAGCCTGGGCGCGGTCTTGTCCGAGATGTCCCAGACGCGGAAGCCGCCGCTGTTGTAGCCTCGTGCCAAAGCCTCTTCCAGGACGGGGATATCCGACAGTTTGACCGACAGCCTCTCTGCGATCTGGTCGTCCGATAGCCCTTCGGCGCGCAGACCCGCGATCTTGTCGCCTTTGCGCAGGAAGTGGCGGCGGTCCATTTCGACATTGGTGATCATCAGATCACCGACCACCTTGACCTTGTGGGTGTGCGACCACTCATCGGGCGGTGCGACATGGGACACCACTTTTGGATTGGCGGGGTCCGACACGTCGATGATCGAGGTGCCCATAGGCGGCTTCATGTGGCCGACATAGGCATAGCTGCCCCGGACAACCACTTCGCCGCCGCCGTCGATGTCCAGATGGCCCAGCCACCGGATGTTGCGGGACAGCTCGTATTCGACTTCGCGTTTCATTCTGCAGGCACCTCGAGTTTACGTTTGCGCCGCATGCCGAAGACAATGGGCAGGATGATCGACATTGCGAAGGCGACCCAAAGGATGTTGCCCAGCGTGGACGAGAAAAGAACCATGATGTCGCCATCGGATTTCTTGAGCGACCAGAGGAAATATTTTTCCAGAAGCGGCCCGAGAATGACCCCGATCAGGATCGCGGCGACATGGTACCCGGTGCGCCGCGCGATATAGCCCAGAACCCCGAAGGCCAAAGCGAGGTACATGTCGAACATGTATTCGCGCGGGACAAACCCGCCGACCAGCGTGAAGCTGATTATCATCGGCGCGAGGTAAATCGTCGGGATCGTGGTCACGTGGCTCATGTAACGGGACAGCGGAAGGATCGTGAGGAACATGAAGACGTAGCTGACCGCCATCGCCATGAACATGCCGTAGCCGACCTTGGGCTGGTTTTCGAACAGCGACGGGCCAAAGCTCACCCCGTGGAACTGCATCACCACCAGCATGATCGCCGCCGTCGCGCCACCGGGAATACCCAGCACCAGCAGCGGCACCAGCGTGCCGGAGGTGACGCCATTGTTGGCGGATTCAGGTGCGATCAGGCCTTCAGGGTGGCCGGTGCCATAAAGCTCGGGCGTTTTGGAGAAGCTGCGCGACTGTTGGTAGGCGACGAAGCTGGCGATGGAGGCACCTGCACCGGGGATCACGCCGATGACCAGACCGATGATCGAGGTCCAGACGATATGCACCCAGCGGCTGAGGGCGATCTTCACGCCTTCGAACGTGTCGCCCCAGTTGGGGGCCTTGGGTTCACCGTCATGGTTCACGATCACGCGCTTTTCGATGATGACAAAGGCTTCCGAGACCGCAAAGAGGCCGACAAGGGCAGGGATCAGCGGCACCCCGTCATAGAGTTCGAGGAACCCGAAGGTCCCGCGTGGCGTGGCGTAGACCACATCGGTGCCGATGGAGCCGATCATCAGGCCCAAGAACCCCGCAATCAGACCTTTGACCATGTCCTGTGCCGCAATCGACGCGATCAGGGAAATGCCGAACAGCATGACCACGATCATTTCGACCGAGTGCATGTAGAACCCGACCCGCGCAAGGATGGGCATGGCTGCCAAGGCGATGATCGTCGTCAGCAGACCGCCGATACAGGAGGCCACAAAGGAAATCGCCAGTGCCTGCTGACCCTTCCCTTGTTTTGCCATCGGGTAACCGTCGAGCGGCGTTGCGGCGGCGCCTGCCGTGCCGGGGATGTTGACAAGGATGGCGGGAATGCCCGCTCCCATGCGTGCCGCGCAATAAAGCGAAATCATGAACACGAGCCCTGATTGCAGGTCGAGAGCAAGTGTCAGTGGCATCAGGATGATGATCGTGTTGGCCGCCGAAAATCCGGGGATCCCGCCGACGATCAGGCCAAGGAAAATCGTTGGAATGATGATGTACCAGTAGCCGAGCGTTTCAAAGAACACTTCGGTGAGGATCGAGGCTGTGCTGCTATCCATTGGCCAGTACCGCCTTCATCGTGGTTTCGAACCAGCCGCGCGGGAAGCGTGTGTCAAACGCCCAGATGAAAACTGCCCAACCGGTCAACGCCATGGCCGCCGAGATCATGGTGATGAACACCGCATTCTTGCCACGTGCAAGGATCAGCATGCTGACCGCCAGAAACAGGAAGGTGGTCAGGGTGAAGCCAAGGCTGTCGATCAGGGCGACATAGCCGATTGTGGTGAGCAGAAGACCAATCCGCCCGGTGCGGAAGTCGTCCATCGTAAACAGGTTTCCGAACCCCAGCGTGCCTTCTCCCCGGCTGAGCCATATTGCGCAACGAATGAAAAAGATCGCGCACACAAACAGCAGGATGCCTCCGATCAAGAAGGTGCTGACCTGCGCCGTCCAAGGAGAGTTCCAGATCGTCATGAAGAAGTAGATCGTGAAGCCCACCGAAAGGATGGGGATGACAAGCTCTCCGCCAATCTGGCGTGGCGGTTTGTGATGCTCGGATGACATGATGTCTGCGTCCTGTATGCGGAGTGAGGTCCGGGAATGGATCGGCAGGCGAGGCGCAGTGCGCTGCCGATCCGGTTGGCAGGTGTTACGCGCCGCTGAGTAGCGACTTGTAGCGCGCGCCCAGTTCGAGCATCGCAGCCTTTTCGGCCTCGCATTCCTCAACGCCCGCATAGACAAGGTATTCGGGCTGTCCCTTGGACGCGATATAGGCCTCCATCAGGGCCGGGTCTTCGTGGGTTTCCTTGAAGGTCCGGGTCAGGACTTCGAAGCGGTCCGGATAGTCGTCCACAGCCTTCTTGTGGATGCCAAAGGCGCGGGTGGACAGCATTTCGGGCAGGTCCATGTCGTAGGCATCGTTGATGCTCGGCGCGTTGTCGAGCGCTTCGCCGACGATATTGTCTCCAAAGACAAGCAGCGTTTTCACCGCATCGCCTGCTGCGATCACGGAACCCGATGTCAGGACCGAGAAATCGACTTCGCCCGTCACCGCGCCGGCCACGGTGCCCTTGCCGCCTTGCAGCGGGATCAGGTTGAAATCAAGACCCAGCTTGTCACCCAACGCCAGCAATCCAATCGACGCGGGGTGCGCCATGCGGCTGGTGCCGACATTGAGCTTGCGGGTCTTCGCGGCCGCGATGATGTCGTCCATCGTCTTCAGCGGGCTTTCCGCACCCACAAACAGACAGCAGGGGTCTTTGTCGACCTGACCGAAATAGATGTAGTCATTGATGTCAAAGCTTGGGGCCTGCATCGCCCAGTTCAGCACTTCCGGCCCGATATTGCCGAAGAGCAGGTTGTAGGCATCTGGCTCGGCCTTGCCCATGTAGATTTCATAGCCCACGCGGCCGGATGCACCGGGATAGAAGCTTGGCTCGAATTCAACGCCAAGGCGGGTTTTCCAGACGCTCGAGAATGCGCGGAAGTTGCGGTCTGCACCGCCGCCTTCGGCGGTGGGGATGTAAACGCTGAAGTTCCGCTCGGGGAATGTGCTGGCACGCAAGAGGCCGGGTGTGGCCAGCGTGAGCGTTGCAGCAGCGGCGCCTGTTCCAAGCAGGGCGCGGCGGGTGATCGTTGGTTTCATGGACATGGTTTCCTCCCGTTTTCATGTTCAAGTTCACACGCGCTGATGATGGTCGCCCGCAAAGATCGCGCAGTGTCTTTGCAGGTTAGTCACGTCCTCCAGTCGGCAGTTGTGCCGTATCCGTAAAAAAGATGTCGACGGCCCCGGCATAGATCAGCTGCGCCGCCAGTAGCGTCAGAATGACGTTCAGAACGATGCGGAACCGCCGGTCGTCGATCTTGGCCAGCATCACACGTCCAGCCAGCGTGCCCAGCACGCCAGCGACGATCAGCAGGATGATCAGCCCGGCCCAGATGCTGAACGCAAAACCCAGAATGCCGAAGGCCACGGTCTTGAGCAGGTGCTGCAGCGTCATGAACATCGCATGGGTGGCGACATGGGCATGACGATCAAGATCCTGTGCCTTGACATAGGTTGCCACGAACGGCCCGGTGCCACCGAAGAACATCGTCAGGAAACTGGAAAACACGCCCGTGACCACGCCGGACCTCTTCAGAAAGGCAGGTGGCTTGGCAATGACGGACCACAGGATGAAAAGACCGACACCGATCTGAATCCAGCCTGCCTCAAGCTGCACGACCAGAGACCCGCCGAGGACGATGCCGATCAAAGCCCCGATGGCGAACGGCCCCAACAGATCAAAGCGCATATAACGCGTCATGATCGCAGCACGCCCTGCGTTGGACCCCAGTTGCACCAACCCATGCACCGGAACGATGGCCGCCGCGGGCAGAAGCGTCGCCAACACCGCCAGCATCACGGCACCGCCGCCGATGCCAAAGGCGATGGTGATGAAGGAACTCGCAAAACTGACGGCCAGCAACGCACTTGCTGTCGGCCATCCCAATCCTGCGTGCCACATCTCCATCATCTCAGGTATCCAGAACCGATGGGTGGAACAGGCTTTCCGGCGCAACCGGACCAGCAGCGAGGTGCTGATCCAGCGAATAGCGGCAGATCGCGTCGATCTCGGCCATGTTGGCGGCGCAGCCATAGCTCCAGTAATCAGGGCCCATGCTGGCCAGCGTCCGCTCCATCGCGGAATTGAGCCAGGGCAATGTCATGCGGTTGGCATTGCCAAGCCAGACCGAGCGCAGCCGTGCCATGGCAATGTCTCGGGATTGCACGAAGGCGTCATAAAGCGCGCGGGGCAGATCGGGGTATTGCTCGGCCACGCTCTTGCGGATGCCGATCAGGTGCATGATCGGGAAGAACCCGGTCTTGGCATAATATGCTTGTTCGGCGGCTTCGAAATAAGGGATCAGGCGCACGAGGTCCGGGTTGCCGTCCAGAAACGCCTGCGGTGGCTTGGGGGCCAGCAAGCCGTCAATCTCGCCACGCAGGAGCAGATCCTGAAGCGTGTCGCCTTCGGTGATAGGCTCGACCACCATGCCTTCGGGCAGCGCCAATTCCAGCCGTTCGCGACGTACGCCTTCGTCCAGGGCACCTGTGCGCCAGTGGATGTCGTCGCAGGCCACACCGTATTCATCCGCGAGAATGCCCCGCATCCACAGCGCGGCGGTCATCTGGTATTCCGGCACGCCGATCCGACGACCCGCAAAGTCGGCCGGGCTTTCAATGCCCGATCCCGCGCGGGCAAAAAAGCCGCTGTGCCGGAACGCGCGGCTGACAAAGGCTGGGATTGCCGTGTAATCCGACCCGCCGCGCGACAATTGCAGCACGTAGCTGGAGACCGACATTTCGGTGATATCGAACCGCGCTTCCTGAACCGCCCAAGGGAACAGCTTGGAGGTTGGGTGGATGTGGCTTTCGAGTGTGATGCCGGGCACCGTGACGCGCCCCTCATGCAACGCCATAACGCGGTCATGGTCCCAGGTCGCCAGTGTCAGTGTCAGATGACTCACGCGGTTTGTGCCTCCATTCCGATCACCGCTTGGCCGCGTAGTAGGACACGCGCCGTTCAAGGTAGGCAAGGAATTCCGAGATCGTGAACGCCAGCGCGAAGAGCACGATCAGAACCGCCCAGAAATGGCCCATCAGGAAGTTGGCCGAGTAGAGTTCGAACAAGGCGCCAAAGCCGACAATCGAGATCAGAAGCTGTCCGATGATCACGCCTTTGACCGCCCGGATGATGCCGATCCGCACACCGCCCAAGATCTCGGGCAGGGCGGCCCAGAAGTAGATCTTGAAGAAGGCGTCAGTTGGGGATGCGCCAAAGCTGTGCGCCATTTCGACCAGCGATCGATTGATCTGCCGCACCCCGGCGCGCGAGTTCAGGATGATGATCCAGATCGCAAAGAGCGTGGTGGTGATGATGATCGACTTCATTCCAAAGCCGAACAGCACCATCAGAACCGGAACCAAAGCGGTCAGCGGTGCGCTCAGGAACACGTTGACCCATGGCAGAAGCAATTCGTCCAGCAGGCGGCTTTTGCCCATCAGAATACCTGTGGGAATACCGATCACGATGGCGAAGAACACGCCGGCAAAGAACGCATAGGCGGTCTCGAACAGCGCTTTCTGGAACGCGGCTGTTCCAAGGATTTCGAACAGCGTGCCCAGAACCGTGCTGAGCGGTGGGACAAAGAAAGTCACGCCTGCCTGACCGACGATCTCCCACAGGAGACCCCAGAGCAGAAGTGACGACATTCCTGGAAGGCGGTAACCAAATACGATCATTCTGCCCGCCTCATTCCACGTAGGTTCTGAGCGACGCCCAGATTTCATCTACAATATCAAGGTATTCCGGGTCGCGCCGAATGTTGTCGACGCCTTTGCTGCGGAAATTCGACGGGCGGATGATCTCGGACACGCGGCTGGGGCGCGGCAGCAGGATCGCGATCTGGTCGGATACGTAGACGGCCTCTTCGATCGAGTGGGTCACGAAGATGAAGGTCTTGTTTTCGTTCTGCACGAGCTGCAGCAGATCTTCCTGAAACTTGCGGCGGGTCTGTTCATCGACGGCTGAAAACGGCTCGTCCATCAACAGCACTTGGGCGTCCACAGCCAAGGCGCGGGCCAGACCCACGCGCTGGCGCATCCCTCCGGACAATTCGTGCGGATAGGCGTTTTCGAATCCGGCTAGGCCGACTTCCTTGATATATTTCTCGGCGCGCGCTTCCCGTTCCGATGTCGCCACACCGCGCATTTCCAACCCGAAGGCCACGTTGCGCAACACGGTGGCCCAAGGCAGCAGCGCGAAGTCCTGGAACACAAAGGCACGGTCGGGGCCGGGGCCAGTGACCTTTTTCCCGTTCACTTCGACCTCGCCCGAGGTGGGTTTCAGCAGGCCAGCGATGATCTTGAGCAACGTGGTCTTGCCGCAGCCAGACGGTCCCAGCAACGACGTGAGTTGACCGCGCGGGAACTCCAGGGACATGTTCCGCAGCGCCTCGACATCTCCGTAATTCTTGGAGATGTTCCGAGCGGAAACCGCGCTTTCGAACGAGGTGGAAGCGGCTGGCGTGATCGTTTCCTTAGTTTGAGACATAGTCACGTTGGTTTCCTTTGAAGAGAGTGGTCTCGACCTTTTCGAGCAGGTTCAGGAACAGAACCGCGAGCAGGATGATCGAGAAGATAGCGGCGTACATGCTGGGGTAATCCGCGATAGAGCGGCTGTAAGTGATGATGTCGCCGACGCCTGTGGGTGTGATTTTCAACTCGGACAGGATCGCGCCGATAAACCCCGCTGAGATGCCAAGCCGCAGGCCCGCAAAGATCACCGGGGATGCGGCGGGAATGACGATACGCAGGATGATCGCGGTTTCAGAGGCAAGGAATGACCGCCCCATTTCCTTGAACGATTCCGGTGTGTTGCGAACTGCGCCGCTGGTGTTCAGCACAATCACCGGCATCGCCATGATGCAGACGACCAGTACCTTGGAGGTCAGACCAATTCCGTATGCCAAGACCAGCAGCGGGATCAGTGCGGCCAAAGGCGCGGCCTGCATGACGATGAAGATCGGCGAAAACAGCCAGTCGAACGTGTTGCTCAGGCCAACCCACAGGCCGATGGCGATGCCCAGAACGGCGGAAATCGCAACGCCGATGGCCAGCGGTTTCAGGGTTTCGGCATAGGCTTCGAAGATACTGCCATCCAGCGTCATCGCCAGAAGCGCGCTCATGGATTCGAGGAAAGTCGGAAAGGCGAAGCTGACAGGCACACGGCCTGCGATCTCCCATGCGCCGAACAGGATCACGGCGGAGAGCAGCTTGAGAAGCAGGGCGCGGTTTGGCATTTGGCGGTGTCTTTCAGACTGCAAAGAGACAGATCCGCTGCGCGAAGGACCCGCGCAGCGGTAGCACAGAGGCTTACTTCATCGCGGCATCAAGCGGGGCGAGATACCAGAAGTCTTCGATGTTCAACTGGTCCGGTGTGCCTTCAAGCTGACCGGCGGCCGAATACCACTCCATGTCGGCCATCGCGGCTTTGCGGCCACCGCCATTGGGATCGTAAAGGCCACCTTCGACCGCATCCGCATAGAACCCGTCGAGTTCAGCAAGGATCTCGGCCGGAAGCTGGCCGATGGGGCCGTCCGGATTGGTTTCGCGGCGGATGATCGTCGGATCCTTGGCCATGTCCTGCCAGACGCTGACCAGCGCATTGACGAAGATCGAAACATCTTCTTCGTTTTCCTGAATCCAGTTCAGGTTGCCGAAAAGGGCTTCGTCGCTGGCATCAACTTCAAACATTTCCAGAACGTTGAAGTTTCCACCAGCTTCACTGCGCATCAGCTTGTTCTTGTTGGACAAATCGATGATGGTTGCATCTGCGCGCCCACCCAGAAGGGCCGCCACGCGGTTTGAAGACCCCGGCACGTAAGACCGTTCGCCAAAAGTGATGCCGACACGCTCTTCGATCACGTTTGCAATCGAGTCCGTGCCGCCGCCGCGCGAATGCAGCAGGATTGGTTCGCCGTTCAGATCCTCAAGCGAGCTGTATTTCTTGGTCGTGACCGGGAAAAACTTGAGTTTGGACAGCTGGAAAATGATCCGCAGCGGCGCCTTGGAGCGCTGCATGGCCGCATAAGGCGTGCCAAAGCCGATATCCATCTGGCCGCTCAGCACGGACTGAATGGCAAGCTCTTCGTCCGAGAACGCGGTCCATTCATAGTCCAGACCGTTTGCTTTGGCCCGGTCCAGCGCCACGAAGAACGCCGCAAGCTCGTCTGACGGGGTTTCCGCAAGCGCGATGCGGATTTTCTCGGCCTGTGCCGGTCCGGCACTGAGGCCGATGGCAGAGGGCAGTACCAGAGCCGCGACGGCGGCTGCCTTTAGAAAACGAAACATGTGTCTCCTCCCTGAGATCGTGTTGATCGTCGTCATGTGCGGGGCGTTTTTGTTGTTTCTGTCCCGCGGGTTGTGCTCTTGTCTTCAGGCCTCCCCAAACAATCTTGCAGAGACCGAACCGAGATGTGCGCGCATGGCCTCTTGAGCGGCCTTGGGGTCGCGCGCCTCGATGGCGGCGACAATGGCGTCATGTTCAGCAAAGCTCGAATGGGTGCGCGGCGGACGTTCTGACGTGCGAATGACCATGTTCCACGCAACGGCGCGCCGAACGGCGTTCAGATGGTCGAACAAGGACAGCAACAGCACGTTGTCCGTCGCTTCGGCCAGAACGCGGTGAAAATTGTCATCCTGCGCTTCGTATTCGTCCCAGTTCGGTGCTTCGGTCGCGAGGTCACGGGATCGCTTGAGACGCCGAACCGCCTCTTCGGACGCGTGCAGGGCGGCTTCGCGGGCAATGGCTGGTTCCAGCGACAGGCGGGCCCGCATCAGTTGCACGGGTGTGACCTGTTGGCTGAGCAGTTTGAGGTTGCTTGGACCAGACGTGACATTGGGCGACGCGATGAACGTGCCTTTTCCGACGTGACGCCAGATCGCCCCTTCGTGTTCCAGAGTGTCCAGCGCCTTGCGCAGTCGGGCACGGGTCACATCAAGACGCACAATCAGATCCCGCTCTGATTCGAGCCGGTCACCGGGCTTGTATCCCCCTTCGGCAATGTAGGACCGCAGTTTGGAAACCACGTCATCCGCATCCACCGTGACAGAGTTCATGAGCACGACTCGGCCCTTACATTGGTCAACCAATTTCCACCAATTTGGCGGTTCTGGTCTGAAGGTAAGCCTAAATTGGGCGATCAATCAATGATTTTTCTTGCATTTCGCCGGGTGGTCTAGAATTGATTTACGCATGGCGCTGAGCTAATCCACCCTAAGCCTTCAAAAAATCCGGAGAACCGCATGACCCAATACGCAATCGAAACGCCGCCTGTCGTGGCACTTCCCGTGGCCGGGCAGGATACGATGTTTCCGGTCCGCCGGATTTACTGCATCGGTCGCAACTATGCGGCTCATGCGATCGAAATGGGTCATGATCCGGACCGCGAAGATCCGTTCTTCTTTCAGAAAAATCCCAACAATCTCAGTACGTCGGATGCCTTTCCTTATCCACCGCACACGTCGGATGTGCACCATGAGGCAGAAATGCTGGTGGCCTTGAAGACGGGCGGGACCAACATTCCGGTGTCGTCGGCGCTCGACCATGTGTTTGGCTACGGACTGGCGCTCGACATGACGCGGCGCGACCTGCAGGGAATCGCCAAAAAGGCAGGTCGTCCATGGGAGATCGGCAAAGCGTTCGAACAGTCTGCGCCCTGCGGACCGATTCACACCGTGGAAGAGGTGGGACATCTCGATCAGGGCCGTGTCGAGCTCAAGGTCAATGGCGAGGTGCGCCAGGAAGGCGACCTGAACCAGATGATCTGGAAGGTGCCGGAAATGATCTCGTACCTGTCCGAGTATTTCGAACTGGCCCCCGGTGATGTGATCCTGTCCGGCACGCCGTCCGGTGTGGGCCCGGTGGTGAAGGGTGACACGATGGAGCTGAGCATCGACGGATTGGGCAGCCTGACCGTTACCGTCATCTGAGAATGCCGCATAATTGATCGCTTGCGCATCCGCCGCCGACAACCCGGCAGCGGATGCTGGCGTGTTGTCGAATGATGGGTATTCTGCGGCCAGACGGACCGACCGGCACCCAACGACCGGACCGGCCGCAATCAAGGGAGAATTTCGCAATGCCAAACCGGATCGACAGGCAGTCTGAAGGGGTTTTCATCATCGCCGCCACGCCTTTTGCGAGCGACGGCGCGCTGGATTTGGACAGCACCGACCGCATGGTGGATTTCTACCTTGACTGTGGTGTGACGGGGATGACGATCCTTGGCATCATGGGGGAAGCCCCGAAGCTGTCTGGCGAAGAATCGACTCGCTTTGCCAAACACATACTCGACCGGGTCGCAGGCCGAGTGCCGGTGGTGGTCGGGGTCTCTGGTGCCGGGCTCGACAATATGGCGCGGCTCTCGCACAGCGTGATGGATGCAGGTGCCGCTGGCGTCATGGTGGCCCCGATGCCGGGACTGGCGACCGAGGTAAAGCTCAAGGGGTATTACGCACAGGTCTGTTCCGCTTTGGGATCGGACGTGCCGGTCTGTATGCAGGACTACCCGCAAACCACAGGCGTGCAGTTCAGCGTGGAAACCATCCTGCAGCTCACCCGCGACCATGACCAGATCGTCATGCTCAAACACGAGGATTGGCCGGGGCTGAACAAGCTGTCTCGCGTGCGGGCCGAGAGCGGCACCGCCGACACACCGCGTCTGTCCATCCTGACAGGCAACGCCGCACTGTTCCTGCCGCAGGAACTGGCGCGCGGCGCGGACGGGGCCATGACCGGCTTTGCCTATCCCGAAATGCTGGTGCATGTCGTGGAACGGCATAAGGCAGGGGATGTCGACGGCGCGGAAGACCTTTTTGACGCCTACCTGCCGATGGTCCGCTACGAGCAGCAGCTTGGCATCGGCCTCGCAATCCGAAAGGAAATCCTGCACCGTCGGGGTGTTTTGGCAGCACCCAAGGTGCGTGCGCCGGGGCCGTCGATGACGAAGGCGGACCACGAAGAGCTAAGCCTCCTGATGGACAGGCTGGATCGCAAGCTGGCCGCTTTGGGCTAAAGGGGGGACAGCGACATGCAGCATGATCTGGTCATCAAGGGCGGCACGCTTGCCACCGCGTCCGAGACCTTCCGCGCGGATCTGGGAATTCGGAACGGCAAGATCGCGACCTTGGGCCATGACCTGAGCGGCGATGATGTGATCGACGCCACCGGCAAGCTTGTCTTGCCCGGCGGGATCGAGGCGCATTGCCATATCGCGCAGGAAAGCGGCATGGGGCTGATGACCTCGGACGATTACGAATCCGGCTCGATCTCGGCGGCGTTTGGCGGCAATTCCTGTTTCGTGCCGTTTGCCGCGCAAAAGCCGGGGCAAAGTGTGGCCGACACGCTGGCCACCTATGACGGACGCGCAGCCCCCAAATCGGTGATCGACTATTCCTACCATCTGATCCTGACCGACCCGAACCCGTCGGTTTTTGAGGAACTGCCGGGGGTGTTCGACCGGGGCATCACCTCGTTCAAGGTCTTTATGACATACGCCACCCGTGTCAGCGATGCGCAGTTTCTGGATATCCTGACGGTGGCGCGCCGGCATGGTGGGCTGACGATGGTGCATGCCGAAAACCACGACATTCTGACATGGATGGCCTCCGCCTTGGCGGACAATGGCTATACCGAACCCAAGTTCCACGCCCCCGCGCGTCCCGGTTTGGCGGAAGAAGAGGCGATCAACCGCGCGATCAGCCTGTCCAAGCTGACCAATGCGCCGCTGATGATCGTGCATGTCTCCACGCCGAAAGGTGCGGAACTGGTTGCGCAAGCCCGCGCGGATGGGGCCTATGTCTTTGGCGAAACCTGCCCGCAATACCTGTTCCTGACGAAACACGATTTGGACCGTCCGGGGATGGAGGGGGCGAAATACATCTGTTCGCCGCCTTTGCGCGACACCCACACACAAGAGGTGCTCTGGCGGCACATCGCGCGCGGCACGTTCAGCGTTGTGTCCTCTGACCACGCGCCGTTCCGGTATGACGACACGGGCAAGTTCTCGAACGGACGGGACGTGGATTTCCGCAAGATCGCCAACGGCATGCCGGGGATCGAGATGCGCCTGCCGATGATGTTCTCGGAAGGGGTGGTCAAAGGCAGGATCAACCTCAACCAGTTTGTTGCCCTGTCCTCGACCAACGCGGCGCGGCTTTACGGGATGCACCCGAGCAAGGGCACCTTGGCCATCGGGGCGGACGCCGATATCGCGATCTGGGACCCGACAGAGACCCGCATCGCGGGCGAGATGCACGACGCGATGGATTACAACCCGTTCGAAGGGATGGAAGTGACCGGCTGGCCTGTAACCGTGCTCACTCGCGGGCGCCGGATCGTGGATCAGGGCGAACTGATTGCCAAACCGGGGGATGGTGCCTTTGTCAAACGTGGGCGCAGCGATCTGTCGGGGTTGACGGGAACACGGCTTCCGGAGACCGACCCGGCCACCAATTTCGGCGCGGAGATCCTCAAGTGACCGGACCCATCGTGGTCATCAATCCGAACTCCAATCAGGCTGTGACCGATGGATTGCGCGACGCACTGGCCGCGTTCAGCCTGCAAGGCGGTCCAGCCATCGAATGCCTGACATTGAAGGAAGGCCCGTTCGGCATCGAAAGCCAGCGCGATTCCGACAGCGTGATCCTGCCGCTGGCCGCGCTCATGCAATCGCGCCCGGATGCCGGGGCCTTCGTGATCGCCTGCTATTCCGATCCCGGTATCGACACCTGCCGGTCTGTCGTGCCGCAGCCGGTGTTCGGCATTCAGGAAAGCGGCGTCCTGACCGCGATGGCGCGGGCGGACCGGTTCGGGGTCATTGCGCTGGCCGACGGGTCGATTCCGCGGCATCGACGGTACATGGCACGGATGCAGGTTCTGGA
>Ga0213861_10002642_pt1 | contig 15238 bp, 21 predicted proteins | sample PICome_4_FD_160110 | JGI IMG/M metagenome (GOLD analysis project Ga0213861, IMG submission 160110) | Coastal seawater microbial communities near Pivers Island, North Carolina, United States - PICO131 | ecosystem: Environmental > Aquatic > Marine > Coastal | place: USA: North Carolina... | reverse complement strand
TTTAGCATATTTTCAAAAGCTACTTTTAAATTAGCAAAAAAAATCACGGGGTTTATTGATTTACAAGGACGATTTGTGAGTTATAAAACAAATGGGTTAAATTCTAATAGAGTTGAATTTGTTACAGATATTGATTTTAGTTTCTTCAATCCAAAAGTAGGATTCACTTATAAAAATTGCGATTTTAATAGTTTTTATGCGTCTTATGCAAGAGCAAATAGAGAACCAAATCGTGATGATCTTGAAGGTGGTGTTACCAAAAACGAAACCTTAAATGATATTGAATTAGGGTGGCGTTACAAGAGCAAAAAAGCAAGTATCAACACCAACTTGTACTACATGTTTTATCAAAATCAACTCGTGTTAACGGGTGATTTGGATGATGTAGGTAGCCCCATAAGAGCAACAAGTGGAAAAAGTTACAGACTTGGTTTAGAGGTTGATGCCAATATTCAATTTAGTAAAATGTTTAGTGTATTTACAAACGCAGCTATAAGTAGTAATAAAAATCAAAATTTCGCAACTTCAATTAACGGTGAATTGGTAGATTTAGGAAATACTAATATCTCATTTTCTCCGGAATTAGTTATTGGTAATGCTTTAAATTTCTTCCCAACTGAACGTTTACAACTGTCAGTATTAAGCAAGTACGTTGGCGAACAATATATGGGGAATACAGATAATAAAGATTCCGTTTTAAAAAGTTATTTTGTGAATGATTTCAATATTAATTATGAAATTAAGCCTAATAAGTTGTTTAAATCGATTGTCTTGTCTGGATTGGTAAACAACATTTTCAACAAAAAGTATGTGTCAAATGGTTACTTTGGATCTTATGATTTTGATGATTCTTCAAGTTCAACAGGAACTACAACAGGATATTTTGCGGGATACTATCCACAAGCTACAACCAATTTTTTAGTTGGTGCTACATTGAAATTTTAAGTTATAATTAGGGATGAGAAGCGTGGTTGGTAGTCTATTAACTGCGCTTTTCTAATTAAAGATTAAAAGTGTATTGCCAGTTTGTTGTACACGATAATTTTTTAAAGCACATCTTAAACCATCATTTCCGTCAGGCGTACCCGTAACAAAATTATATGTGTTTCCATCATCACAACCACAAGTGCCATTGAGTCCAGAAGGAATAAGAGCAGAACAATCATTTGGAGCATGATTAGGGTCACTAGCATCCCATGCATAATAATCGACACCAGTACTAGCGACTATAATACCAGCATTCCCTTCATTAGGGATATAAACCGAGTTTCCTGCAAAAGTTAGTTGACTGTATTGAGGTAAGGATAAATCAATCGTAAAATTCACTCCAATATCAAGTAAGAACCTACAATTTTTATCATCTACAGAGTTGCCACTGCAAGACACTAAAAGGATAAATAATATTAAGCTATATATAGACTTCATAAATCAGAGAAAATTGAAACGCAATTTACAATAAAAAGTAAAGTGCCTATTTAAAAAATTAAGTCAAATTCAGTTTGACAAAGACCATTTTTTTTAGATAGTCTATTTAAAAATTTTGTATTTTTGTTGTACAATCTCGTGTAAGCGGGATTTTTTTATTTGCTGAATTCTAGCACTAAGAATGGTCTAAGTGTGTTTTCAGCATCTTTTTATTATGTAAACGATTAAGTTATGAGTAAAGTATCATACTATACAGCTGAAGGATTAAAAAGGTTAAGAGGCGAGTTAAAGCAACTTAAAGATGTTGAGCGTGTAAAAGCGTCTAGAGCAATTGCTGAAGCCAGAGATAAGGGCGATTTAAGTGAAAATGCAGAATATGATGCGGCCAAAGAAGCGCAAGGTATGTTAGAAATGCGAATTGCTAAATTAGAAGATGCATTAGCAGGAGCTCGTGTTATTGATGAATCGCAATTAGATAATTCGAAAGTACTTGTGCTGTCTAAAGTGAAAATAAAAAACCAAACCAATGGTATGGAAATGAATTATACTTTGGTTGCAGATGGTGAAGCAGATTTGGCTTCGGGAAAAATTTCAGTAAATTCTCCTATTGGAAAAGGTTTATTAGGAAAAGTAGTAGGTGATGTTGCAGAAATACAAGTGCCTAATGGTACTATGAAATTTGACATTATCGAAATAACTAGATAAATTAAATAATACAGGCTACTTTAATGCAGTAGAAGGTTTTAAAATAATAAAAATGTCTTCAATATTCACAAAAATAGTAAACGGCGAACTTCCATGTTATAAAATAGCAGAAACGGAAGATTTTTTAGCATTTCTTGATGTGAATCCAAATACTAAAGGGCATACACTGTGTATTCCTAAAAAAGAAGTTGATAAAATTTTTGATTTAGATGAAACTGCTTATAATGCCTTAATGAGTTTCTCAAGAAGGATTGCCCTGGCTTTAAAAAAAGTGGTTCCTTGTAAGCGCATAGGATTAAGTGTTATAGGTTTGGAAGTTCCTCATGCACATGTGCATTTAATTCCTTTACAGTCTATGGAAGATGCTCGATTTACTCAAAAAGTTAAATTATCTCCAGAAGAATTTGAGGCCTTAGCCGAAGCTATTAAGGCGCAATTATAAATTCAAATAATATACTAGGAATAGAACCAAAGCGATCAACACAAAAAATGTGGATGTAGCAATCCATGATGTTTTTTTAAGGTAGGTAGATTTGCTTTTAGGAGTAAAAGCTTTTTTTTGATATTCAAAAACACGATCAATATCATCGGTCCATTGTTCAGGGTAAATCACCGAATTACATGTTTCACATGTAATTTCATGACTAATTTCAGAAGTAATAGATTTATAAAATTTAGTTTCTTTTATTTTTTGCTTAAAGGTTAAGTGTAAACCGTTTTTACTATAACACTCTGGGCAATTATTGTTTAAAGTTACCTCCTTAACATCAATTAATTTTTCAGACATAATACCTCAGTATTTAGTTAGCGCGTTTTAAACTTATTTGAATGGTACTACCTTTATCTTTTTCAGATTGTAGTACCTTAATTTTTCCATTATGAAAATCTTCAATAATTCGTTTCGTAAGTGATAGACCTAATCCCCAACCTCGTTTTTTAGTGGTAAATCCAGGCTCGAAAATTTTATTAAAGTCTTTTTTTGAGAGCCCTTTACCAGTATCCGTGACACTAATTTTTACATCATTTTCAAGTTGTGAAATTTCAACAGTAAGTTTTCCTCTGCCTTTCATGGCATCAATGGCGTTTTTTACCAAATTCTCAATGGTCCAACTATAAAGTTGTTTGTTTAGATTTACGGGAATTTCTCCTTCAGGAGTTATAATATCAAAATCAATAAGTTTCGATGATCTCGTTTTTAAATAATCATAAGACTCAATAGTTTCCTTTATAATATCAGCTTTTTCTAAAATAGGTAACGAGCCTATTTTGCTAAAACGTTCCGTAATAGTTTTTAGTCGGTCAACATCTTTTTCAATTTCAACTATGTAATCTGGGTTAACATTTTCAATTTTTAATATTTCAGTCCAACCAATTAATGAAGATAAAGGAGTTCCTATTTGGTGAGCTGTTTCTTTTGCCATACCAGACCATAATTTGTTTTGGGTGGCATTTTTGCTACTGCTATAAAAGAAGAAAATAACAGCCCCAAATAATACAACTATAAGTATTAATGCAAAAGGGTAGTATACAAGTTTGTTCAATAATGGTGAATTTCCGTAGTAAATGGTGCTGTAAAGCGTACCATCGATTTTTACTTCTATAGGAGTGTTTTCTGTTTTAAACTTCAAAATCAATTTTTGAATGTATGCAGAATCTTTTACCTTGCTTTTATCAATATTATTGAAATCAAAACTACCATCAGTATTAGCTTTTATCATTGGTGTAGTTTTGTTACTGGTAATAACCTTTAATGAAAGTTCTCCAATATTGCCATCGAGGTTGTCGGTTTTTAATAAATCAGATTGTGCAAAAGACCAATTTTCCATTTTTGTTCGCTCCTCATCTTTAAAATGCTGAAAAAACTCGTAAGTTTTCCATAAAATAAGGGATACAATAGCGAAGGAAGCTATAACAATAATCCAACGGAATGCGTTGCTATGTTTTGTAAAAATCATTTAAAAAAGTAATTATCTGGTAATATAATGCAAATCTGTTAATATTATTGTTCAAGTTGTTAGTAAGTGGGCTTTTAGATGCGTTATAGTTTAATTACATTTTCTCTGATGGCAAATATTGATAAATTGTTGATAGAGGTAAACTTATGTTGAAAACTACTTTAAATTATCATGTTTTTTTTGATTAGTTTTGTTGAAATTAAAAAGACAAATGGCCTCATTAGATCCAAAAAGCTTATCAACCAGTAAATTACATGGTTATTTGTTGAGTGCTGTAGCTCCAAGGCCAATAGCTTTTGCAAGTACGCTTGATGCTGATGGAAACCCAAATTTGTCACCATTTAGTTTTTTTAATGTGTTTAGTGCAAACCCACCAATACTAATTTTTTCTCCTGCTAGGCGTGTTAGAGATAATACAACAAAGCATACTCTAGAGAATGCTGAATTAACAAAAGAAGTGGTTATAAATGTGGTGAATTATGATATGGTTCATCAAATGTCATTAAGTAGTACAGAATATCCTGAGGGTGTAAATGAGTTTGAAAAAGCAGGATTAACCATGTTGAAATCGGATGTTGTGAGACCTTTTCGGGTAGCGGAAGCACCTGTGCAGTTTGAATGTAAGGTCAACGACATTATCAAATTAGGAACTGAAGGTGGTGCAGGGAATTTAATTATTTGCGAAGTGGTTAAACTTCATATTGATGATGCGGTACTTGATGAAAATGAAGCCATAGACCAAAAGAAATTAGACTTAGTGGCAAGAGCAGGAGGAAGTTATTATAGTCGTGCTAAGGATGGTTTTTTTGAAATACCAAAACCCATAGCGACATTAGGAATTGGAGTTGATAGTTTTCCAGACCATGTTAAAAACAGCATGATTTTAACAGGAAACGATTTAGGGATGTTAGGAAATATTGAAACGTTGCCTGCCGAAAATCATGTAAATGCTTTTGTAAAGGAAGTTGGAGAGCGTTATCCTAATATAAAAACGGCAACACACCGAGAGAAGCATAAATTAGCACACGATTATCTTAGTTTTGGAGATGTTGAAAGTGCTTGGAAAATACTATTAAGTTAAAATAATAATATAAATATAAAAACTAGTAAATGGAAGTTCAAGGAAGAATTAAAATGGTTGGTGAAACTCAAACTTTTGGAAGTAATGGGTTTAGAAAAAGAGAAGTTGTAGTAACAACTGAAGAGCAATACCCACAGCATATCATGGTTGAGTTTGTTCAAGATAAAACAGATTTATTAAATAGCTATCAAGTCGGTCAGCAAGTTAAAATAAGTATCAACTTACGTGGTAGAGAATGGGTGAACCCACAAGGTGAAACGAAATATTTTAACTCGATTCAAGGATGGAGAATCGAAGCATCACAAGAAGAAGCGGCAGGAACAAATATGCCTCCAGTGCCACCAGCAGATGCTTTTGAGCCTGCAGGAGATTTAAAAGAAGAAGATCACGACGATTTACCTTTTTAATTTAAAAATTCGTAATTCCCGCTTAGGCAGGAATCTTATAAAATCAACCTCAATGTTTATTCTAACGTTGAGGTTTTTATATTTACTTATACATGCAATACCTAAACGAAGATATCTGGTTTCCTGATGTTAATAAAGCTTCTCCTGAAGGCTTATTGGCAGTTGGAGGTGATTTGTGTGTCAAAAGGTTATTATTAGCCTATAAAACAGGTATTTTCCCTTGGTTTGATGCTGAAGAACCTCTTTTATGGTGGGCTCCAGACCCAAGATTTGTATTGTTTCCAGAGAAATTAAAAGTTTCAAAAAGCATGAAGCAAATTATGCGTAACAACGAGTTTATAATTACTGTAAATAAAGATTTTGAACAAGTAATTACCGAATGTTCAAATGCAAAACGTATTGGTCAATCTGGAACTTGGATAACAGACTCTATGGCTATTGCTTATATAAAATTGCACAAACTTGGTTATGCAAAATCTGTTGAGGTTTGGCAAGATAAAAAGCTTGTTGCTGGACTTTACGGCATTGATTTAAATAATGGTGTGTTTTGTGGAGAAAGCATGTTTACTAAAGTAAGTAATGCTAGTAAAGTTGGATTTATCAGTTTTATTCAGAATACAAATTACAAATTAATAGACTGTCAGCTTCATACTAACCACTTAGAAAGCTTGGGAGCTGAGGAGGTCTCTAGGGAAGTATTTTTGAAATTTTTGTAGCATCAAAATTAAAAATTTAGAAAAAACATTTAAAAGGTGTAATATTCTTTAACTTCTGCCACTAACCATTAAAAACAATGTTTGAGTAACGATTTTTATATATCATCAATTTTACCCTATTCCGGAATAATTATAAAGATATGTAGGGCATATACCGATTCGCAAGAAGATTTCGAGGATTATTATCAAGAAGTCTGTTTGCAAATATGGAGAAGTCGAGATAAGTTCCGTGGCGACTCTAAATGGTCTACATGGATATATAGGCTATCATTAAATATATGCCTGACCTTAATTAAGAAAAAGAAAAGAAATCGTCAGCACCATACTTCAGATTATCAGGTTCAGATTGAAGCCATAGAAGATGAGCGTACATTTTCTGATGAATCTCTTAACCTGTTATATGAAGCCGTCAAACAACTATCAGAAATTGATAGAGCCGTTATTTTACTTTATCTGGAAGAAAAACCAAATAAAGAAATCGCAGATATAATTGGTACAACACCAAACAATATAGGTGTTCGTGTCAATAGAATTAAAGAACGATTAAAAAAATTATTAGATGGAAAAATCAATTGAATCAATTTGGAAACAAGGTTTTTTAGAGAACGATGCTATGGTGGCACCAAAACTGAATAACCTCTACAATCAAAAATCCATTCATATTATAGATAAATTCAAAAGAATGTTTAAAATAAACCTTAACGCTTTGGTTATATTTTCATTTTTTGTTTTAATAGCTTCATTTTTTGTAAAAATTCCTGTTATGGGAGTGCTTATGTTCATTCTTTTTAATGTTATAGTAATTGTAAATAAAAGGTTATTGAAAGGTTTAAATAATATTGATAAAAACGTGAGTAGTTATCAATATCTTAAGTCTTTTGATACTTGGATGAAGTCCCAAATTGCAGTTAATTATAAAATGTCGAGATATATATATCCATATATTTTTATAGCCATGGTTTCTGGCTTTGGGTTTTCTAGTCAATTTAGGGAGTCTTTAAACAGAATATTAGGCGGTTATCAACCGTATATGGTATTCGATATACCTGTGTTTTGGGTACTCGCTATGATAGTAATTATAATAGTATTAGCCATATTTGGAGGACGGATTTATAAATGGGATTTAAATATAGTTTATGGGCGTATTATAAAGAAACTAGATGAGCTTATTACCGATATGGAAGATTTAAGAGGGTAGTTTTGAATGTGTAAAAAAAATATTTCTTTTGAATTGTGTAATGTTTTTTGATTTCGAACACTAATTAAATAAAGATAAATATTATGAACATTATTCAAGCATCAGATTTTTTCGAAAAATTATTAGGAGAGACCGACAAAAAACGAGAAATAAAGATTTATAGAAATTTTATTACCATTTTATCAAATTTAAAAAGCAGAGATTTAACGGAAGACCAATTGTTATCGATAGAAAATGAACTTAAAATATTGAAATTAAGATCATATCCTGAAAACAAAAGAAAATATTTTAGTAAAAAACTTAATGCTTTTAAAGAATATTTAAAAGAGGCATTCTCTTTAATTTCAGAAGGCTATTATACAGCTCTAGGAATGAGTTTGGGCATGTGTTTTGGAGTTGCTTTCGGAACAAGTTTTGGGTCATCAGGCACATCGATGGGTCTTGCTATAGGGATGTTAATTGGTCTTGTTATTGGAAGAGCTAAAGACCTAGAAGCTGAAAAGCAAAATAGAGTATTGCGAACAAAAATCAATTAGAGTTATTTAAGATAAATTACACTTCCTCATACCTAACAATCCTTTATATAATCATTCACCATACCATTGGCTTGCATAGGTGCATATACAAAAGTTGACCTCCTTTAAGTTGTAATCTCTTTTACCTGACAAACGTCATATTTTTTGTTTTAAAAAATCCTGATATTAGTTTATTAAACATGAAATATGCTAACCATACAAGATTTTAAAGAACTTAAAACGAAAGAAGGGTTTGTCAATCTTCTTAAAGAAAAACAACCTGAAGAGCAATTTAAGGACATACTTAACACGCTTACTTACGAAAAAGAGTTAAAAATGCTTCAGGCAGAATTAGTAGATCTTCAACAATGGGTTGCTAAGCATAAAAAACGGGTATGTGTTATTTTTGAAGGTAGAGATGCCGCAGGAAAAGGAAGTGCCATACGACGCTTTATTGAGCATTTAAATCCGCGTTGTAGCTCTAACAAAACCTACAGATGTTGAAAAAGGGCAATGGTATTTTAGACGTTACATTAAAGAAATGCCAAACCCGGGTGAAATCATTTTTTTTGACAGAAGCTGGTACAATCGTGCTGTTGTAGAACCCGTTATGGAATTCTGTAATGAAGAAGAGTATGATAAATTTATGGTACAGGTTCCAGAGTTTGAACACATGCTTTATGAAGATGGTGTCGATTTAATAAAATTTTGGTTTTCTATTTCTAAAGAGGAGCAAATAAGACGTTTTAATTCAAGATTACAAAGCCCATTAAAGCGTTGGAAATTTAGTCCAGTTGATCAAGAAGGTGAAAAACGTTGGGATGATTATACATATTATAAAGAACAGATGTTTAGTAAAACACACACTACATTTAGTCCTTGGATTATCATAAAAACAAACGAAAAAAAAGAAGCACGTCTAGAAAGTATGCGTTACGTATTGTCTAAATTTAAATATGAAAACAAAGGCAATTCAGGAATAGAATTATTTCCAGACCCAAATGTAGCACAACGTTATCACAGACTCGTTAAGCAAATTGATTAAAACTACACTATGATAAACAATATAACAGCAAAAGACTTAAAGAAGTTAAACTCTAAAAAAGGAATCATTCAGTTTTTATTGGATGATACTGTTTCTGTTTCAAAAGTTTTAAGAAATTTGAATTATGAATCTCGTATAAAATCTTTACAAGAAGAATTAATTAAGCTACAACATTGGGTAGAAGAAAAAAACGAAAAAATTGTTATTATTTTTGAAGGTCGAGATGCAGCTGGTAAAAGTGGTGCTATTAGAAGAATTACAGAGCATTTAAATCCTAGAGAATTTAAAGTAGTGGCGTTGCCTAAATCCACTATTGAAGAAAGGGGACAATGGTATTTTCAAAGGTATATTAATAAATTACCTAGGGAAGGTGAGATTGTTTTTTTTGATAGAAGCTGGTACAATAGAGCTATGGTAGAACCTGTTAATGGGTTTTGTTCTGATAAAGAATATCTTGTTTTTATGAATCAAGTAAATCAGTTTGAACGTATGATAATTGAATCGGGGATTAGATTGGTGAAGTTTTATTTTTCTATTTCAAAAGATGAATAAGAACAACGTTTCAAAGACATAAAAACGAGTCCATTAAAAAAGTGGAAATACAGCCCTGTGGACCAAAAAGCATTAGAGTTATGGGATGATTATACAGACTATAAAAATAAAATGTTTAAAAAAACAGATACAAAAACAGCGCCTTGGGTAATAATAAAAGCAAACAAAAAAACGAAAGCTAGAGTTGAAGCCATAGAGTATCTTTTAAGTGTGATGCCTTATATTCCTAAAGATGATATGGTTATAAAGCATATAGAAATGGAGGAAAAAGAGATTGATTAAACCTCATTATACCTAAAACATCCAACTTCATGGTCATTTATCATACCTGTGGCTTGCATATGCGCGTACATAACGGTAGAACCAACGAACTTAAACCCGCGCTTTTTTAAGTCTTTGCTTAATGCATCGCTTAAAGCCGTGTTTGCCGGCGCATCCTTGTGGGTTTTTAAATTATTTTTAATAGGTTTTCCCTCAACATATGCCCAAATGTATTTGCTAAAACTTCCAAAATCTTCTTGAATTTTCATAAATGCTTGAGCATTAGTAATAGTTGCTCTAATTTTTAATTTGTTTCTAATTATACCCGCATTTTGCAATAATTCTTGAACTTTCTCTTCATTATAATTTGCTATTTTTTTATAATCAAATTGATTAAAAGCATCGAAGAAATTTTTACGTTTCCGCAATACGGTAATCCAGCTTAAACCAGCTTGAAAAGTTTCTAAAATTAAAAATTCAAATAAAGTAGCATCATCATAAACAGGAACTCCCCATTCATTATCGTGATAGGCTTCATAAAGAGCGTCGCCTTCACACCAACTACATTTGTGCTTTTTCATTTTCTATTTAGGATTATTAAATAACGTCTATTATTGGTATCTGTAAGGTTTAAAGTAAAAGTATGACAAAAATCATCTTAATTAAAACCTTGAGGTATTAAATTTGTCCCAGAGGATTTTGTTCTAAAAAATAAATAATATGCATCCTATTATAAAAGAAAGTATTAATGGTAGTATCTCTTATCAAGACTATAGAGAATTAGTAAAACAATTAGCTGATGAGCATTCTAATACAGGAATAGAAAAAACAGAAGCTTTAGCAAATTATACAAAGCTTAATGATAGGCGCATGAGACGGTGGGATAAAACCATAAAAGTTTCTGAAGAAACGCGACAAAAAATTTCAGAATTTAATCAAAAAATGACGTGGTTGATTATTACAGAAAGTTGGTGTGGTGATGCTGCTCATGTAATACCTGCAATTAATAAAATGGCAGAATTAAACCCTAACATTGATGTTAAACTGGTGTTACGTGATGAAAATTTAGAACTTATGGATATGTTTTTAACTAAAGGAGGAAGAGCGATACCTAAAGTTATTATGATTGATGATGAAACCGGAGTAGTTTTAAGCACGTATGGACCAAGACCAAGTGAAGCCACTAGTTATGTAAATAGGTTTAAAGCTAAAAATGGGAGTTTAACACCAGAATTTAAAGAAGATTTACAACATTGGTATAATGGCGACAAAGGCCAAAATATAATTAACGATGTTATTGAAATACTTAGTCAATTAGAACCTATTTGCCAATAAAATAGAAAGTTATAGAGCCTAATTGGGTTGCTTTTGAAGCGTCAGCACTAAATTGCGATTGTTTAGCATAATCTATGGCATGCTCAATTAAACACTCGTTGTTTGATGTTGAAGACGTGTTTACATAAGCATCAATAACGTTTCCTCTAGGGTTAACAGTAATGTTTATCACTATTTTTCCATCAATTTCGCATAAATATACTGGAATTGGGATATGAACCTTTTTTCTGTTCGCTAATGAAAACCTAATAGAGCTTTTAGAATTCTTACCATCAGATTGTTGTTTTTTTAGCAAATCATTTACTTTACTAAACTTTGATAATTCTTCTTGATTTAATTTCGAATCTTCAGGGATATCATAAGTTTTTCTTGCTGCTGCTTGGTTTTCTGAAGTGCTATTAGATTTTGGCACATAATCTTCAGGTGGCGCTATCGTTTTAAAGGCTTGAGCAAAGTGTTTATTTTGGTCAGCTTCATTAAAGGCTTTGTTGGTCTCGGCCTTAGTGTTATTAAGTTTATCTAAAGCTTCAAGAACTTTAAGCTCTTCTAGAGTGAGCTCCTTTTCTGGTTCAATTTCATAATAACTTTCAGACATAGACTCGCTCTGTTTTTTAAGGCTTAAATTAAAAACAGAGAGTACTACAGTTCCAGAAATTAGAAGTGTAATAAGTAGGGCTTTATGTTGATCATTGAGACTCAATACGGTTTTTTTAAATGGGAAATCGTATTAATATATACGGCAAAATACGTTAAAAAGATTAAAAAAGCATAAATTCTATAAAAATTGATATGCTAGACAAGCCTTCTAAGGTTCTATAACCGAAGCGTTTTCTAGTGAAATCAATTCCAATTAAACAGGAATTCCTGTAATTATTATCAAATACTTGAACGCCTAAACCAAGTTTATACATATTGCCTTTTTCAAAATCTTTACTTATTCCTAGCAAGGTTCCGTATCCACCTCTAACAAAAAAATTATCATCATCTGCAATAATATTATGGTGTAAACTTAAATAGGCAGGAGCAAAGTGAAGTCCTTGTTGCGAGTGCCAATTATATTCTAAGTTTAAACCTAAAGAAGTGCGTCTATCAAATTGATAACCTAAAGTGTTATTTACAAAAAGGGCGCTGAAATTAAAAAAAGGTTCATCATCATCTGCAAAAAGTGTGTTTTCTTCATTCACAGTTAATGTCGTAGCTAAAGAAATTTTATAAAACAAACCATTTGTTTTTTCTGGTTCAATTTGAGAAAAAGCAGATATGGAGTAGCAAAAAAGTAAAATGAATGTGATTAAAGTTTGCTTCATAGGAGTTGGTTTTTTGAAACAAATAAGGTATCAACAATTATTCCGAACTTAGGTTTTTAATAAAATCTTCAATGGAAGTTGCACTTGTAACATCAAAATCTCCAATTTTTGTTCTTCTTAGAGCAGATAAATGCCCCCCGGAGTTTAAAGCTTTTCCAAAATCGTTAGCTAACGAACGAATGTAAGTCCCTTTGCTACAAACTACCCTGAAATCAAGATTTAGCTTGTCTATTTTAGTGATTTCAAATTCTGAAATACTTACTGCTCTTGATGGAATATCAACATGTTCACCTGCTCTTGCAAATTCATATAATCGTTTACCATCTTTTTTTAAAGCTGAAAATACAGGAGGAAATTGCTGAATCTCACCAATAAACTGCTTGGTAGTTTTATAGATTAAATCTTCTGAGATATGGTCTGTTGGAAAGGTGTTATTAATTTCAGTTTCCAAATCAAAAGAGGGCGTTGTACTTCCTAAAACAAGAGTGCCAGTATATTCTTTTATTTGTCCTTGAAAGGTGTCAATTTGCTTAGTCATCTTACCGGTACAAATAACTAATAAACCTGTTGCTAAGGGGTCTAAGGTGCCTGCATGACCAACCTTTATTTTTTTTATATTGAAGGCTTGACGAATTTCCCAACGCAATTTATTAACTACTTGAAAAGACGTCCAATTAAGGGGTTTGTCAACCAGCAAAACTTGTCCGGAAAGATAATCTTCTGCAGTTTTCATATGTTAGTTGAACATTGAAAAAATAATAGCACTCATACCCACAACAACACAGTAAATAGCGAAGTAAGTTAGTTTACTTTTTTTGACTAAAGCAATCATCCAAGTACAAGCAAATAACCCAGAAATAAAAGCAGCTACAAAACCAATAGAAAGAGATGTGAAGTTTCCGCTATCATAAGTTAAATCTCCACTTAAAATATCTTTAGCTATTTTACCAAAAATTAGAGGAACCACCATTAAAAATGAAAAACGAGCCGCTTTGGTTTTATCATTTCCTAATAAAACCGAAGTTGAAATGGTAGCTCCCGAACGAGATATTCCTGGTAACATGGCAATAGCTTGAGCAACACCTATTACTATCGCATTTTTAAAGGATACATTTTTATTGGTGCTTTTGGCCTTATCTGCTAAATAGAGAAGTAGGGCTGTAATAATCAGCATAAAGCCTACAAGTTTAATATTTCCACCAAATAATTCAGCAAATTGCGATTCATAAGTAAAGCCTATAACCGCTGCAGGAATCATGGAAAGGGCTATTTTAGAAATGAATTTCAAATCGTCGTTCCATTTGAATTTTAAAGCTCCTTTTATTAGGCCTAGAATATCTTTTCTAAATACAACAATAGTACTTAGTGCTGTTGCAAAATGAAGGACCACAGTAAATAATAAACTTTCTTCTGGTACAGAATTATCACCAAGAATAGCTTTGCCTAATTCTAAATGCCCACTTGAAGAAACTGGTAAAAACTCAGTTAAGCCTTGAATAATACCTAAAATAATTGCATCAATAATTTCCATGTCGCAAAAGTATTAAAATTGAAATACCAATGCGATAATAAAAGAAAAATTTTAAACTTTAAATGTGGAATCTCTTATAATAAGAGTTCCTTTTATTTCAATCATTTTACTTGTTATGGTATCTTCTTTACTCTCTATTTCTTCAATTAGATATTTTACGGCAGTTTTACCAATAGTTTCTCCAGGTTGATCTATAGTTGTTAAATTTGGTTCTATAACAGTTGAAAGTCTGGAATTACTAAAACCAACTACAGCAATTTCTTCAGGTATTTTTATGTTGAATTTTTTTAGCGTTTGAATCACGCCAACTGCGGCACTATCGGTTATTGTAAAAATAGCATCAGGCCTTTTTTTAATGCTTAGTAAATGATTCGTCATTCTTTTTCCCTGTTCTATAGAAATATCATCAACACTAATAATTAATTTTTCGTCAACGTCAATATTATGGTCTTTTAAAGCTCTTAAATAGCCATCATATCGTTTCTCTGATGTATATGAAAATTCTCGTTCTTTTATTATAGCAATGCGTTTTTTACCAATGTTAATTAAATGCTCAACAGCATTGTAAGCAGCTTCATCATCATTAATTGTTACTTGTGTACATGGTATTTTACTTGATACTTTGTCAAATAAGATTAAAGGCGTTTTATTTAATGTTTCAAGTAAAGATTCTATATCTTGAGTCATTTTTGTTAAAGATGCTAAAATACCGTCTACACCAAATTGTATCATAGTATTAAGCATTTCAGTTTGTTTAAGGACATCATTGTTCGATTCAGAAATAATAACTCGATAACCTTTTATGGTACCTTCATTAAGGATGCCTTTTAATATGGTAGTTGTGTAATAATGTGTTATATCGGGGACAATCACACCTATAATATTAGTTTTGTGTAGTCTGAAACCTTTAGCGAAAATATTTGGTACATAGTGTAATTTATTTGCCGTTTTTTTTACACTTTCTTTTGTTGTATCACTAATGTCGGGGTGATCGTTTAAGGCTCTAGACACTGTAGAAATCGATAAATTTAAAAGAAGAGCAATTTCTTTTAACGTTGTAATCTTTTTTTTTTTCATTGAATATGAATTTCAAACGTTTGCGGGAACGTTTGCATACAAAAATGCTATAATTTTAATAAATATACTAGAGAGTTACCCTTAAATTTATAATGAATTCAACTAATTCATAACAGCAACACTAATCT
>Ga0213861_10002640_pt1 | contig 15241 bp, 15 predicted proteins | sample PICome_4_FD_160110 | JGI IMG/M metagenome (GOLD analysis project Ga0213861, IMG submission 160110) | Coastal seawater microbial communities near Pivers Island, North Carolina, United States - PICO131 | ecosystem: Environmental > Aquatic > Marine > Coastal | place: USA: North Carolina... | reverse complement strand
GCAAGGATAATGTTAGAGCTTTATGCATCAAAGCATTTAAATACCCTCCATGTGGCGTTTTTCCAACAAAGTATTTTGAATCAGGATTAACTTTAAAAGTATTTTTAGAAATAGTTTCTAATAATAAAGCGTTTTGAAATTGCTTGAATTGATTCATGATTAATGAATTTTAGTTCATAATTCAATTTTATTAAAATAATCTAAAAGTATGAGCAGCTTGTTTGATATAGCATGTAATTTCTCTAGCGAGAGATTTAACGATGATTTAAAGATAGTAATTGATCGTGCAATTAAAGAAAATGTTAATAAGTTTCTCGTTGTTTCAGCCTCTATAAAAGAATTTGATAAGGTTTATAAAATTTATCAAAAATATAATGAGAATTGTTTTTTTACAATTGGAACTCATCCACATCATGCAAACGAATTTGATGCATCTTCTTCAAAGCTTATGACTGAGCTCGTAAATAATTATCAACCAAATAGTATTGGTGAAACTGGTTTAGATTTTTTTAGAAATATATCTTCATACGAAGAACAGGTATTTGCATTTGAAGAGCAAATTAAAATATCTATTCAAAGTGGTAAACCACTTTTTTTGCATCAAAGGGATGCTCATAAAGATTTTATAAAACTAATTAAACCATATAAAAATGATATTAAAAAAGCTGTTGTTCATTGTTTCACTGGAACACAAGAAGAACTGGATGACTATTTAGAGCTAGGATTCCATATTGGTCTTACTGGATGGATTTGTGATGAAAGAAGAAATATTGATCTAAGAAAATCCCTAAAAAACATACCGTTAGATAAGTTAATGATTGAAACAGATTGTCCTTATCTAATTCCAAGAAACTTAAGTAATAAGCCAAAAAGCAATAGGAATGAGCCTGTTTATCTTCCTCATATAGCCAATGAGATTGCCTTATTAATTAATCTTGATAAAGATAAGTTGATTGATATAACTTATAAAAATAGTATTAACTTTTTTAGCTAAAAGCTTTTTTATCTAAATTAAATTCATCACAGACATCATCTATGTCTGAACCAATTTCCTTAGCATTATGTTTAATGGAAACCGTATCATTTGAAAATCTGGGTGCAGGTGCTGGTTGATTAAATCCTTCTAGATTTACAAAAGACTTTCTTGATATATTATGCTCGTGTTCTTGCGCCTCTTCCATATTTAACACTGGTGTAACGCAACCATCTGTATCTGAAAAAATTTCAACCCAGTGGTCTCTTGATTGAGATTTAATTTTAGTAGCAATAATTTCTTTTAATTCTTTCCACAAAGATTGATCCATCTGTTTCTCAAATCTTGGATCGCTTAACTCTAATTTGTCTAATAAAATCTTATAGAACTGGGACTCAATTGAGCCAATAGCAATATATTTATTATCTGAACATTCATAAGTGTCGTAAAAATGGGCAGCACCATCTAAGAAATTTGATTTTCTTTCATCTTTCCATATACCCATTTCCTTAAGTGAATAAAAAAAACTCATCAAAGAAAGACTTCCATCGATCATTGCCGAATCAATTACCTGCCCTTTGCCAGTTTTAGAGGAACTAATGACTCCTGCCAAGATACCCATTGCTAGCATCATTCCGCCACCACCATAGTCACCAATAAGATTAAGTGGTATTGATGGATTTGAATTTTGATCTCCAATTGCATTTAATGCACCCGATAAACTTATGTAATTGATATCATGGCCTGCTTGGTTGGACATAGGTCCATCTTGCCCCCAACCTGTCATCCTTCCATACACTAGAGATTCATTTAACTTTAAGCATTTTTCAGGGCTCAGGCCTAGCTTTTCCATTACACCAGGTCTATAACCCTCAAAGAGAACATCAACTTCTTTAATTATTTTTTTAATTTCTTTAATTGCTTTTGGATTCTTTAAATCTGCAACAATAGTTCTTTTTGATCTATTATGAATATCAAATTTATTATGAGCCCCTTTTTCACTAACCCTACTTAATCTAATAACATCAGCACCAAGATCAGCCAACAACATCCCACAATATGGACCAGGACCAATTCCTGAAAACTCTAAGACTTTAATGCCATTTAATGGACCCATACTTACATGTTATTGGAAAACTTTAAATTTAACTAATAAATTTGGTAAAAGTGATAACGAAGAAATAAAAGCTACCAACATTGCTAGAGCTGTAAAGATTCCAAACAATTGAGTCGGAAAGAAATTTGATAAAGATAAAATAGAGAAACCAGTTGCTATGGTTGCTGCGGTATAAAAAATTGCTCTTCCAGTTGTTGTGTGAGCATTTAGTAAGGCTTGCTCTGGTGATTGTGTTGCTTTGATCTCTTTCTTATATCGATATATATAATGAATTGTGTTGTCGACTGCCATACCTACACTTATAGCAGCAACTGTTATTGTCATAATATCTAATGGGATCTTTAACAAACCTAATATGCCAACAACAGAAGATGCAACAAATATATTTGGTATTAATCCTATCACCATAATTTTGAAGGATTTAAAAATTAACAAAAGCATTAATGCAATTACGCTAAAAACTAATGTTAGCGACCCTATCTGAGACTGAAATAAAGACTGCAGCATATTGTTATATAAAACAGCCAAGCCTGTCATTTCAAATCTCTCTTCAGGAAGATTAAATTGTGTCTGGAGATCATAGTTAATTTTCTCTAACAATTCTTTACGATTTAAATTGTCAGCTGATTCATTAACTCTTGTAGAAATTCTTACAATAGAATCATCTTCGTTGATGTACGAATATAAAAGAGTTTCCCTAATATCCTCTGGTAATACTGAGCGTAATAATGCTAATTCAAGATCATTTAATTCTTTACCATCATTAATCATTCTTGCTAACTTAATACCACTTGAAACACTTAAGACTTTTCCAATCTCAGGTAAAGAATCAAGATAGTCATGAATTGCCTCTAATTCAGCAAGAGAATAGACATTCCACCAATAACCAGATGCATTACTGTTATCGTCATCAAACAAGCTATCATCAAAAAAATCATCATCAATTAAATCATCCGATATTTCTTTAAATGGCTCTCTAATGATGATATCTAATGTTGCTGTTCCTCCAAGATTTTTATCTATTTCTAACATGCCTTGATGTATTTCAGTTTCTTTATCAAAGTAGTCAATAAATCTATTCTCAACAATTAATTTAGTTGTTCCAAAAATTAAAATACAAAAAGTAAATGTAAAAATTAAGTAAATAATGAGTGAGTTATTTTTTGCTAATAATAAAATCTTGTTAGTAATTTTATGCAATGAGAGATAATCTTTGCTGTTGGATTCTTTAATGAGAGAGATCGCACTAGGCAAAAACGAAAAAGTAAAGATAAATGCAATTGAAATTCCAAATGCCATCATTTTTCCAAATTCAATCACAGGCTTTAAGTCACCAAGCAGTAGTGATAAGAATGCAACAGCAGTTGTGATGGCTGCAAAAAAGCATGGTAAGAACATTTGGTTAACAGAATCTACCAGTGATTTCTTATAATCAACGGATTCATTTTTTAGCTCATTGATTTTCACTAAAACATGAACAGTTAGAGATATTGTTAGGATTAGCAGTAAAGCAATAAAATTAGAAGATACAACACTAATCTTCCAATCCATAAAACCCAGAAAGCCAGCAGTAACAAAAGTTGTGAAAAAGGCATTAAGAATTGGAAGAAGAACAAACCAAATATTCCCAAAGAATAAATAAAGCATAATTGCAAAAACTAAAGCGACAGCAGATCCAAAGATAACTAGATCAGATCTTATGTAATCCATCATGTCTGAAGTAATCATTGCTGGGCCACCAAGATACAAAGTAGCATCACTCTTATAAAGATTTAAAATATCTCTTATTTCTTTAACAAGCTTTGAATTAAAACTAGATTCATCATCATTTAAATTACCAATTCTTGTATTAATTGATTGGAGTTCTTTTATTAAAGATCGTCTTATTTCACTTGTTATAGGTTCTTTAGAATTTAAAGTATCAAGTATCTCATATCGTTTATTTATCAGAAGATCATACTCATCATTACCTCTCAACACTACCTGCAGTGCAGTTATACTTCCATCAGCACTTATAATTAAATCTTTGTATATTGGATTATTAATAATTTCATCTTTAGCAAGTTTTAAATCGATACCCTCCGTTGTTAAATCTTTTAGGTTATCCGAAACCTGTGTAAGACTAACCTTGGGTTGAAAAAAAATAGGCGCATCAAGCAATGATAAAACAGAGTCAACACCATCTATATCAGATAACATGTTTTCAATCTCTTGAAGAGTTGATAACGATTTCTTTGAAAATAATTCAGCATTAGGTTCATAGGTAACAATGAGAAAGCTTGAATCACCAAACTCTTCTTCATTTTCTCTATATTTTTTTAATGCCGTGTCTCCTTCTAGAACCAATGCATCAGATGAAGCATCTAATTTAAAGTTAGTTATGCCTTGGAATGCTAGAGATATGGTCAAGAAAACTAAAGAAAGAATAATAAATGGTTTCGTTATTACAAAATTTGAATATTTATATATTAGATCTTTCATTTTACTTGTTTGCGCACTCTGGTGAATCTAATATGATTGGCTTTAATTTAAACTCTTCCTCATTAAATGCATGAATAGATAACGCATGAATTTTACTCATTAAGTGATCTAGAGTTTTATAAATTAATTTATGTCTTTTGATAATTGATAAGTTATTAAAATCATTAGTTATAACAACAATTTTAAAATGGGTTTCTGATCCTTCGGGCACATTATGCATAAGACTCTCATTAATAATCTTAAGAGACAAAAGATTTAGGGAACGGGAAAGAGTATTTATAATTTGTGATTCAATTGGGCCAGTGCTCATATTAGAGCATTATAAATGAATATATCTTATAAAATAATTTTTTTAATTATGGGTAATCTCTTTTGAGTAACTTATTGTAAAAAAGGGCAAAAAGTATAATAAATATTGCTCCTAGAGCAACAGGCATCAATACAAAAGATAAGCTTTTACCTCCAAGAATTGCAATAATAGGATTTGCGCCTGCGGGTGGATGAATTGCATTAAATGAAGCCATTACAAAAACAGATAAGCCAACAGCGATCCCAAGGGATATGGAAGAAGAGCCCATTAATGCATAGATAATAACACCACTTAGGGCCGATAATGTGTGTCCAAGGAATATATTCCTGGGTTCAGCTAAAGGGCTATTATGAACTGCCATAACCAGAACCATAGTTGCACCAAAAGGAGGTATTAACCAGACATCACCATAATCTGAAAAATGCAAATAAGAAAGCATACTTATACATATGCATGCTCCTAATGCTGAAAGGAAATTGTTAAGCAGTATTTTTTTATCAAACATTTAATAACATTAACTCATTTTATATTTTTTAGAAATACACACTCATGATCAACCATCGAGTGGAAGTTGATCAATATTTTCAATTAATAAAGCAATTTCCTCCCACCTTGCCCACTCAATTGAATCAAGCGAAGTAGCAAATTCTGCTGCTCTTAACATAGCAATTGTTTGAGCCTCATCACCATATTGTGAAATTAAGGAAATAGCTATTTTTCTGAGATCTTCTTTCAACTTTTTAAAATGAGTTTTTATAATGTTATAAAACTGTATCCCATGTAAAATCCTTTGTATAGTTAAGAAAAAACTGTTGATTTGAATGAGAAATAAGTAAGTTAAATTTTATGAATATTTTATGGATAAGTGATGGAAAAAAAGGCCATGAAAAACAGGTTGAGATATTATTAGATGAAATATCAAAGACTGAAAATATTAATATTAAAAAAGAACTTCTTCTAGTTAGCAAGCTCTCACAATTCCTTGAATTAGTAATTTATACAACAAGCTTTTTATTTGGAAGCTTATTTTTAAGTAAAAAGAAGTTTTTAGCATATAAGAATAATAAGATTGACATTGTTATAGGTGCTGGAAGCAGTATTCATATGAGAATGTTATTGATTAAGAGCTATCTATTTAAATATGGCACTACTGTAAAAGTAATTAGCATTCTTGCTCCAAATTTATATAAAAATCAATTCGATGTCATATGCTCTCCAACTCATGATATAAAAAAACTATCGAATACTAACAGCGTTATATATTTTGAAGGTTCTTTGGCTAAAGTTTCTACAAGTGACGTGGATGAGAGTTTAGGCTTTATTGGAATAGGTGGAATTAATAAGCACTATGATTTCAATCAAGAAGCAATCATATTGCAAATTGAGTTCTTGCTCAGCTTATATTCACAAAAAAAATGGTTTTTATTTACCACCAGAAGAACATCAAATGAGATGATTGATAGAGTAAATAAAGTTGCTTCAGAGAATAATAATTTAATCATTGCGCATGATAATTATGATGAGATTATACAAAGAGCATCAATAAAAGTTGTGACTAGAGATAGCGTAAACATGATTTATGAAAGTCTATCAACTAAAGGTCAAACACTCTTATTTCATATGAAATACCTCAAGGTCAATAAAATTGTAAAACAGATAAGCCAGCTTTCAAGCAATAAACAAGTTGGGCTCATTGAGTGCAGTGAAATGGTCGATAATTTAAATAAAATTAAGATTGTTTCTCAAAACCCTCATCATGAAGTTTTTGCTGAGGTTGAAAAAGTTTCATATCAAGTTTTAAAGACATTAAAAACAGATTAAGTAAAGTTAACTACATATATGATTGCTTGCTAACTATTCATATCTAAGTGAGATAGCTGGATCAAGTTTTGCTGCTTTCTTTGCAGGCCAGATTCCAAAAAATAAACCCACCATTGCTGAAAATATAATAGATCCTGTTATTGCACTTAAGGGTAAGGCAAATGGCCAATCATTAAATGAAGCAAATAAAAATAGAATGCTAGTTCCAAGAATTACACCAATCATGCCTCCTATGATGCATAATAAAATTGCTTCAACAATAAACTGCAGCATGATTGCTCTATGTGATGCGCCCAGGGCTTTTCTAAGGCCTATCTCTCTTGTTCTTTCAGTAACTGAGACTAGCATGATATTCATAACACCAATTCCACCTACCAATAAACTAATACCAGCAATACCAGCGATAAGGGCGGTAAAAATCCCAGTTGCCTGCCTTCTAAGATCAGAGAACTGGCTATAGTCATTTATTCTGAAATCATTGTCTTGACCAGGACCTATATCATGTTGAGCTCTTAGAATTTTTTCTATAGTCATCATAACTTCATCCACATTGGTACTATTAGAGATTCCAACATTAATGGAATCTAGGTTATCAGTTCCAAAAACTCTTTGTGCACCAGTAAGTAAGGGTATGTATAGTTCATCATCAGGATTCTGCCATCCAGTACTGCCCTCTTCTTTAAGAATGCCAATAACTTTATATGCTGTTCCAGCAATTAAAACCTCATTATTTAATATGTTTTTTACAGAGGTTTTAAGCTCTTTTGGAACTGATGACCCAATTACAACAACTCTTTTTCTTCCAAAATTTTCTTCTTCATTAAAAATTCTTCCGAATTCTATTTCATACCCTCTAACCTCAAAATGAATTGGAAGATTTGCTCGGATTCTTTCATTAATATTTGCATTATTAAATTTAATCTGTCTATTTCTAGCTATATAGGGAGATATTTTCCAGTTATGGTCTTTATTTTTTGCTAACGCAGCTGAATCTTTTATATCTAGTGGTATTAGCCCTTTTGTAACTGCTCCTCTTCTATTTTGACCTGGACTGACAACCAATGTTCTTCCGCCAAGATCATCAATTTGCTCATCTAGAGCCTTGCTTGCGCTTGAGCCGATACCAATAACTGCAATAACAGCAGCAGTTCCAATAATAATAGCTAAAGAAGTTAGAAAAGACCTAATTGCATTAGACTTTATTGATAATATGGCTGACGTTAATGATTCTTTTAGAAGCATAACTGATTAACCAAAGCTAAATGATGCAGACACTCTTTCTTTAAACCTTTTCTGATAATTAAATAATCCCTGGCTAGGTAAGATAAATACAGTGTCATTTTTATTCAAGCCATTTAGTATTTCTACATAAGATAAATCAGATGATCCTATTTGTACCCATAATAATTCAGGTCCTTCATTAGATTCTTTTATGACAATAAATTTATTAAAGTTTTCCCCTTTTACTTTGTTTGATAAAAAAATATCTACTTTTTCTTTTGGGATATCCAATATCGATGCTGCTGAATATATATCTTTTCTAGTTCTAAGAGACATAGATGGCGCGCTTAGGGAGACATTTTTATTCATGACTTCAATTACAACATCTGTATTCATTCCTAATAGTAATAAATTTTCATCATTGTCGATATCAATCAATACAGGAAAAGTGGTTACATTCTGTTCGATCTTTGCAAGAGGCTCTACTTTAGCAACAGTGCCAAAAAATTCTTTATCTCTATAAGCAGCAACTTTAATGGAAACAGTCTGACCAATAGATACCTTACCAACATCAATCTCATCAACCAGAGCTCTAACCCTCACTTTTGAAAGATCAGCCATTGTCATTAAAACAGTTCCACCGCCAACTGCTGACGTTGGTGATGAAATTACCTGACCAACTTCTACCGGTCTTGAAATAACTGTGCCAGTTACTGGTGACCTAACAATTGTATCGTCTAATGCAATTTTAGCATTTTCAAATGAAACTTCAGTTCTAACTAGTGTTGATTTAGCTTGTGCAAAATTTTCCTGGATATCTTCAAAGTCTTTATCAGATATACTTCCTTTGGAATGTAATTCCTTACCCCTTTCAAATTGTGATTCTGCATTTTTAAGTCTTACTTTTGAAGCTTCAAATTCAGACCTAACTTGATCTAATATATTTTTGGGGGTCCTTTGGTCGATTTGACTCAATATAGAACCTTTATCAACAAAATCACCCACCTCAGCACCTAAAAATAAAACTTCTCCTGATGCCTTTGATTTGATTTCAACTGATGATATAGCCTCTATTATTCCTGACGCCTCAATAGAAAGCTCTAACTTTTTAGTAACAATAGATTCTTTTTTGTAAAAGGTTGTTTCTTTTTGTGGTTCGCTATTTGAACCACAAGATGAAAGGATTATAAGCAAAAATGGTATGACGAAAGTTAATCTATTTGTATTCATGAGTTATGTCCTTTTGTCTGATTCTATCAGACCGTCTTTTATATTGATAATTCGTTTCGATTGTTTTGCAATGTCCTCTTCATGAGTAATGAGAATAATAGTTTGGCCTTGATTATTCAGGTCTTTAAATAAATTCATCACATCTTCTCCGGTTTTAGAATCTAAATTTCCAGTTGGCTCATCTGCAAAAATTATACTGGGTTTATTGACTAAAGCTCTTGCAATTGCAACTCTTTGCTGTTGTCCTCCTGACAACTCAGACGGAGTATGATCCATTCTATCAATCAATCCAACCTGATCTAATACATCTTTAGCTCTAATCTCAGCTTCATCTTCTTTGAGGCCTGCATACCTGAGGGGAAGCATCACATTGCTGAGTGCAGAGTTTCTAGCTAGAAGATGGAATGATTGAAAGACAAATCCTATTTCTTTATTTCGTATTTGAGATAATTCATCATCTGATAGATTGTTAACTAATTGATTATTTAAATGATAAGAACCGGAGGTTGCAGAATCCAAGCAACCAATAATATTCATTAAAGTTGTTTTGCCAGAACCTGATGGTCCCATAATCGAAATAAATTCATTTTTTTCAATATCTAAGTTAATTCCTTTTATAGCGTCAACAGATTGTGTACCGGTGACATAAGATTTTCTCAGATTTTTGGTTTGTATTATCATTTGCTTATTATATTCTTTTAGACAAACTTTATTAGAAAAAGTTTTTAAAAAGCTGAAATACCTGTTTGAGAATGACCTAGAATTAATCCATGAATGTCATCAGTTCCCTCATAAGTTTTTACAGCTTCAAGGTTCATGCAATGGCGAATAACATGATATTCATCACTTATCCCATTTCCACCATGAATGTCTCTTGATAATCGAGCAATATCCAAAGCTTTAGAACAATTATTTCTTTTTATAAGGGATATCATTTCTGGTTCAAATGAGTCTTCGTCAATTAACCTGCCAACTCTTAAACAACCTTCAAGTCCTAAAGCTATATCTGTTTGCATGTCTGCTAATTTAATTTGGATTAGTTGTTTTGATGCAAGAGGATTGCCAAATTGATTTCTTTGCGTTGAATATTCCAAAGATGCATTCCAGCAAAACTCAGCTGCACCCATTACACCCCAAGCAATGCCGTACCTTGCCATATTTAAACAAGAAAATGGACCTCGAAAACTCTGAACATCTGGGAGAACTTTATCATCTTTTATAAAAACATCTTGAAGAAATATTTGACCTGTTGCCGAGGCTCTTAATGAAAATTTTCCATCAATATAAGGTGTCTCTATTCCTTTAATATCTCTATCTACGATAAAACCTCTAAGTATATCTTGTTCATCTTTTGCCCATATTATAAGTAGATCTGCTATTGGCGAATTTGTAATCCATGTCTTTGAACCATTGATTTTATAGCCTCCATCTACTTTGATAGCCTTTGTCTTCATTGATGAAGGATCTGAGCCTGCATCTGGTTCGGTAAGGCCAAAGCATCCAATTAAATTACCTTTTGCCATTTGAGGTAAATAGAATTCTTTTTGATCCTCTGAACCAAATTTGTATATCGCATACATTGCTAAAGAAGTCTGAACACTAAAAGCAGATCGATAACCCGAATCAACCCTTTCAATCTCTCTAGCAATAAGGCCGTAAGAAACGTAATTTACTCCAGGACATCCATATCCCAAAATTGGTGCACCCAAGAAACCCATTGCTCCAAACTCTTTATATATTTCTTTTTCAAAAGTTTCATTTCTATTCGCATGCTTAATGCGTGGCATTAATTCATTTTGACAATAATCATAAGCTGACTCTGAGATTAATTTTTCATCCTCAGACAGTTGATCTTTAAACTTTAATATATCTTTTACCATAGAAATTTATACTCGCTCAATCCTAATAATACCAAAACGTGGTTCACTAAATGTAAAGTCCATTTTTTTACAGCATTTAGATACTAACTCTATCATTTTAACGCTATTGCCACATATTATAATAAGAGGAGTTTTATCTTGATGCCTCAACACAAATTCGTGAGTTAAATCAAAAACTTCATAATGTTTTACCCCATGAAGATCTAATGTGGTAATTCCTCTTTCTTCAAATACATTCATAGACTATTATTTATTTATGGCTAAGCTTCACTTCTATTATTCTACAATGAATGCCGGGAAATCGACTCTTTTACTTCAGGCAAACCATAATTATCAAACTAGTGGACACGATACTTTGCTATTCATCCCCAAGGAAACAGAAATAATATCTAATAAAAAAATTGTTTCTAGGATTGGGTTAAGTGCTGATGCTCTTATTGCTGATAAAAATTTTAACTTCGTTGAATATTTCCGTTCTAACAAGACAGATAAGTTGAGTTGTATTCTTGTTGACGAAGCTCAGTTTTTACAAAAAAAACAGGTTCAGCAACTTGCTCAAATTGCTGATATCTATAATTGTCCTGTAATGTGTTATGGCATCAGGACTGATTTTAGAGGTGAGCTTTTTGAAGGAAGTTCTGAGCTTCTTGCAATAGCAGATAATTTAATTGAACTAAAAACTATTTGCACAATGTGTACCAGAAAAGCAACAATGGTAATTAGATATGATAAAAATAATAATATCGTAATAGAGGGAAATAAAATTAAAGTTGGAGGAAACGAGACATATAAATCTGTCTGTCGAAAACATTTTAGAGAGCTAACACAACTAATTTAAAAAATATGGAATATACAAATAAAAGAATGCTATTGAATAAAAGGCCTATAGGTATGCCAGAGGATGACTGCTGGATTCAGGATAAGAAAATAATTAGTTCTATAAAAAAGAACCAAATAATTATAAAAGCTGAGTATCTTTCTATAGATCCCTATATGAGAGGTCGAATGAATGACTCCATGTCCTATGCAACTCCTGCAAAACTTGGCGAGCCAATGACCGGGGAGACTATAGGTAAAATAATTGAATCAAAATCCAATATTTATAAAGTTGGTGATATTGTTTGTGTTCATAAAGGATGGCAATCTTTCATAGTAACGGATGATACTGATTTAAGCCTTTATAAAATTCCAAAATCAACCATACCAATAACTTATTTTTTAGGTGCAGCTGGAATGCCTGGAAGAACAGCATTTTTTGGGCTTCATAAAATTGGTAAACCAAAAAAAGGTGAAACAATTGTAATCTCCGCTGCGTCAGGAGCTGTTGGATCTATTGTTGGGCAACTTGCAAAAAATATTGGCTGCTATGTTATTGGAATTGCAGGTGGAAAACATAAATGTGACTATGTAAAAAATGTCTTGGGTTTTGATGAATGTGTTGATTACAAAGAAGATAAATTTGTAGAAAATCTTAATAATAATTGTTTACATGGTATAGATATATATTTTGAGAATGTTGGTGGTAAAGTTACAAAGGCCATTGCGCCACTGTTAAATAAAGGAGCAAGGGTTCCTGTATGTGGTTTTATTTCAAAATATAATTCTGAGGATTTATTTAATGATTCTCCTTTTAGTGTTTTTAAAAAATTAAATCCAAAACCAAAACATAGATTCTTTGTGAATATTGAGTGGATGGATGAGTGGGATAATTGTACTAATGAGCTTGTAAAGCTATTAGAAGATAAAAAAATCTTATATAAAGAATGTGTAAAGGATGGTATTGAGAATGCCCCTGAGGCTCTTAGGGATGTTTTATCAGGTAAAAACTTTGGAAAGCAGCTTATTAGGATTTAATCTCAATTGTTCCTGAAAAATAAAGAACTGCTTGGCCGCCAATAAAGACTCTATCGTCTTTAATGCTGCAATCTAATAAACCTCCCCTCTCTGATAACTGTTTTGCCATCATGTTATTTTTATTTAGTCTATTAGACCAATAAGGTATTAAAGTTGTATGTGCAGAGCCTGTTACAGGATCTTCGTTAATGCCTGTGATTGGAAAGAAACATCTAGAGACAAAATCTACATCGTTTGCCTCTGCAGAGGCTATAAAGCCTCTTACATCAATATCACACATTAAACTAAAATTAGGTTTTAAATTTTTAATGGTATTTTCATTTTTAAATATTGCTAGTATGTCATAACGTCCCATTAAGATAGCTTCAGGCTTTTCATTAAATACTTCTTCAATAAGTTTCATATTTTTATATTCATTAAGCTCATCTATTGGGAAATCCAAATAATACATTGAAGAATTTTTAGTAACTCGCAACTCACCAGATTTGGAGTTAGCCTTAAATGTATCTTTGTTAGAATCTATATAATTAAAAAAAATAAATGCTGATGCTAAAGTTGCATGCCCACAAAGATCAACTTCACAATATGGTGTAAACCATCTTATATAGAATTCATTATCAATTTCAGAGATAAAGGCGGTTTCAGATAGATTATTTTCAAAGGCAATTTTTTGCATAAGAACTGTATCACTAATATCACTAAAAATTACTCCTGCAGGATTTCCTTTAAATTGCTGAGATGTAAATGCATCAACTTGATAATATTTGAGATTCATTGAATATTTTGTTAATAAAAAAAGGAGGGCAAGCCCTCCTTTTTAAGTTTTCTAACAATATTAGAACTTATGTCTTAGAGATAATGAAACAGTTTGATAAAGGTTGATTCCTCTTTCTCTATCAAATCTATTACTCTCAGTACCATCAAGTCCAAATGGGTTACTTACATTTAAAGCAACAAAAGTATTATCATTTGGTGAATAAGTAACTGACATAGCATCAAGGAAGTACCCATCAAATTCTGTGATAGGCTCGCCATCAAGACCGATATATTGATCAGGGAAAGCTTCTTGATCTTGAAGAATATTAATATATCCTCCTGATTGACCATCAACCTTGTAATATACACCCCAATTATCTCTATTAAGTCCAACGAGGATATCGTAAATCCACTCTGGCTCACTAGCCTGACCAGTATAATCAACTAGGTCATCCGGATCAGCAGTTGGTGCTGATTCAAATAATTGCTGGTTATAGCCTCTAAATCTTATTGAGAAATCTCCATAAGCTGTTTCTTGGTTGTAATCAAAGTTGTATATATATGTTTCAAAGTTTCTAACACCAACATTATTTACAGCAATTAAGAAGTCATTTACATCACCGTATTTGTAAGCGCCTTCACCAGCTGGATCAGTTACCCTACTGAATGTATTACAATATTTATCTTCTTGTGCAGCATAGTCATAACATGCATTCATGTTTTGAGTAAGTGAGAAAGAATCTACAACGTCTGTCATTTCAATCTGAACAAAATCTACACTCATTGTGAAGTCACCAGGTAATAAATCAAAATCAGGAGTGAAGATTAAACCATAGGACATAGTATCACCAAGCTCGTTGAGCAAGTTTGGATTACCACCAGATCTACCTTCAGCTGTTTTATTAACAATCTGACTTTCCCAGCCTTCAACCCACCATGGCTCAGCTGAACAATTTGCTCTTCTCTGCTGTGGGTCTACACCCTGATCAATATTAGCAACGTGACAAGGATCCTGTGCACTTCTATATGTAGTAGATATAGGTGAGAAAACATCTGTTAAATCGGGAGTTCTTACAGCGGTTTGCGTACCACCTCTTATTGATAAGCTATCACTAACTTGCCAATACATATTAGCAGCATCAACTGAATAATCTCCACTGAATGAGTTTTCAATTTCTCTATATGAGCCATCGATCCTTAAATCTTGGATACCCCATCCCAAATATGTTAATCCCATATCTTCATCGACTAATGGAATTGAAATTTCACCAAATACTTCATCAGAAGAATATCCACCTTCATTTTGAGCATAACCAGCTGTTGCTGATCTTGTTAAACGATGTTCTCTAACTGATGGGGTTCTAAACTGAAGTGCCTCATCTCTGTTTGAAATCCCAAGAGCAAGCTGAATAGCACCACTTGGAAGTTCATATACAGTCCCTTTAACTTCAGCAAATACAATATTTTGTGTATTTTTTGCAGTTTCATTCACGTCCATCATGATGTACTCACCCGCTGGGTTATTTGGTGTATATCCAAAAGGATTGTAAGGAATACAATCACCTGGTAAACCAACTGAACCATGGGTTTGAGGTGAA
>Ga0213861_10002638_pt1 | contig 15249 bp, 15 predicted proteins | sample PICome_4_FD_160110 | JGI IMG/M metagenome (GOLD analysis project Ga0213861, IMG submission 160110) | Coastal seawater microbial communities near Pivers Island, North Carolina, United States - PICO131 | ecosystem: Environmental > Aquatic > Marine > Coastal | place: USA: North Carolina... | reverse complement strand
ACCCAAAGCTGCGCGTGATCGAAGAAATCCATGCCGCTCTCTTGCGCGCGGTCAATGACCATGCGGCCGGATCAGCAGCAGAAAAGTCCGAAGCACAATGACGTCAGAGGCGATCCTGTTCATCACCCTCGGCGCTATTGCCGGAGGCTTCGTCAACGGACTGGCCGGTACAGGCACGGCACTTTTTGCGCTTGGATTCTTCCTCGTTGCGCTCGACCCGGTCAGCGCGGTGGCCATCGTCGCACTCATGTCTGTCGTCACCGGGCTGCAAGGTCTGTGGGTAGTGCGCGAGGCGCTGACTCGCAACGTGCCGCGACTTCTGCGGTTCATCATACCCGGCCTGTTGGGAGTGCCCGTCGGCATCTCGCTGCTCAGCTTTGTCGACGCAGATACGCTCAAGCTGATTATTGGTGTGCTTCTGATCGTTTACGGCGGCTTCTTCAGCTTCCGTGCGAACCTGCCCAAGTTCGAACGCCGCACGCCTGTGCTTGATTCCCTGATCGGGTTGACCGGCGGTGTGTTGGGCGGCATGGCCTCGCTGTCAGGCGCGCTGCCGGTGATCTGGTGTTCGATGCGCCCGTGGCCCAAGGCCGAAACCCGCGCCGTGCTGCAACCTTTCAACGTCAGCGTGCTGTTCACCACCACGGTCATGCTGTGGTGGCGCGGGGCCTACACCGCACCTGCAATGACCGCCTTTCTGATCGCCCTGCCCACATCTCTGATTGCCGCACAGATCGGCATTGCGGTTTTCCGGCGCATCTCGGACAACATCTTCAGGCGGCTGCTGATCGGGCTGTCCCTTCTTTTGGGGCTGGGCATCCTGATCCGCGCGCTTGCTTGACCATAACCTGACCCGGAGATCGACACGTGCTGACACTCTACTATGCCAAGGGATCATCCGCCCTCGCCCCGCATATCCTGCTGGAAGAAGTCGGCGCGCAATACGCGGTTCACGAGGTGCCAATCGCCAAAGGGGCAAATACCGAACCCGCCTATCTTGAGATCAACCCCAAGGCCCGTGTGCCCGCGCTGATGACGCCAAATGGCGTGATCACCGAGAACCCCGCGATCCTGACCTATATCGCGGCGATCCATCCGCAGGCCCACATGCTGCCCGACACGCCGTTCGAACGGGCCGAAGCGGACGCGCTTTGTGCCTATTTGTGCGCGACGGTGCATGTGGCCTTTGCTCACCTGTTACGCGGCGCCCGTTGGGCCGACAGTCCCGAAGCCCACGCATCGATGAAAGCCAAGGTGGCCAGCAACCTGCGCGACTGTGCCGAAGTGGTGGAACACCACCACCTCAAGGGGCCATGGGCGATGGGCGACCGCTATACGTTTTGCGATGCCTACCTGTTCCTGATGCCGCGCTGGATGGAGAAGGCCGGTGTGGATCTGTCCGACTACCCGAAACTCGCTGCGCATCACGACGCGATGCTGCACCGCCCGGCAACGCTGGCGGTGATGGCGATACACGGGATTTAGATCAGGTCACAAAATCAGTTCACGACATCAGGTCACAACCGGGGCGGGCAAGCCGTCGATCCTCACATTGACGCAGGCCGGCTTGCCCGATGCGATGGCCCGGCGCAGGGCGTCAGGCAGATCCGACAGATCGGTCACATAGGCGCCGAACCCGCCCAAGGCGGTGACCGCCTCGTCGTAGCGTGCCTCGCTCAGATCGCAGCCGTGCAGACGGTCGCTGCCGAATTCACGCATCTGGATCTGGTGTTCGGCGTTCCACCGCAAGTCATTGCCGATCACCGCGACGAAGGGCAGGTTTTCCCGCACCGCCGTTTCGAACTCGGGCAAGTGGAACCCGGCCGTGCCATCCCCCATGAGCGCCACCACCGTCGCCTCCGGGTCCGCGGCGCGTGCAGCCATCGCGTAGCAGATGCCACCCCCAATGGCCCCCGACACGCCGTTGATGATCCGGCGCGGGGAAGACACGCTGGCCTGCGCCCATTGGCCAAATTCTCCGCCATCGCAGACCAGAACCGGGTTTGGCACCTCTTGCATCACTGCATGAACAGCGGCGCATAAGGTGTTGGAATTGAGAGCATCACCTGCCCCGTCATTGCTCCGCCGCACACAGGCCACACGCACGGTGCCCAACCAGTCACCATCACGATCTGTGCCCGACCCAAAAGCCAACCCCCGCGCCACATCCACCGGATCGGCTTCGATACTGCGGGTCAGGCGTTCGGCACAATTGCGCCGCGCACGGGACAGTTCTTCGGGATCTGCATGCACCAACGCCCAACCGGCCTTTGGCGCCGCCGCCCCAAACTGCAGCGTGAAATCCATCGATTTGCCCAGCAAGAGCACACGATCCGCCTCGGCAAAGACCTGCGCCACGGCGCCAAGCGACGGGTCCTTCAAGCCGCGCGGGCTTTCCATCACCACCACGGGCGCGCCCGTCGCCTGTTCGACCCGCGCCGCCAGACCCGGTTGCCGAGTCGCGTTGAGTGACGGGCCGAAGACGATCATCGGGCGCTGTGCTGCGTGCAGCCAGTCGCGCAGGACAGAGACATTTGTCGGCTCCGGCGGTGAGATCGAGAGTGTCGTGGCCGTCACTGCCTCGGCCAGAACGATATCCGCAGGCAGGGACAAATGCACCGGACCGGGCCGCCCTTGCAGGGCCACGCGCACCGCTTTGTCGATCACCTCGGCCAGATCGGCAGCCCGCGTCACCCGCACCGACCATTTGGTCAGCGACCGGGTCAATGCGACCTGATCCATCTCCTGAAACGCGCCCTGCCCGTCCTTGCCCACGGGGCTGTCCCCGCTCAGCAGCAGCACCGGCGTGTCAGACGCCCGCGCAGTCAGGAGCGGGCCAAGAGCGTTCCCGAGTCCCGCCCCTGCTGTGACCAGCGCCACGCCCACCCCACGCGACAGTTGCGCATAGCCTTCGGCCATGTAGACCGCCGCCGCCTCGTGCCGCGTATGATAGAGCCGGATGCCCGCCTCGAGGCTGGCATCGAAAAGCGGCATGATCTGGTTGCCCGAGAGCGCGAAGATGTCCTTGACCCCATGCGCCGCAAGGGTCTGCATCACCACGTCGGCTCCGCGCGTCACGTGCTGGCCTCTGCCACGTGGACCCGCACGCGATGAACGGAATTGTTGGCAAAGCCTGCCATGTCGAACGGGGCTTCCAAAGGTTGCGTGTTGCCATTGGCATCGGTGGCTCGGCACGCGAGGTCATAAACGCCCGGCGTCGCATCCCAGTCGATGCGCCAACCGGTCCAGGCGTAAGTGTCGGGACGGCCCGTCAGTTCAGCGTCCTGCCATGTGTCGTCCAACAGCACCTCAACCCGCGTGATCGGAACCCCGCCCCCGGACCATGCGCGCCCTTCGAGCGTCACAGGCCCCGCCTGCAACCAGCGCTGCCGCGTCACCCAATCGGGCACGCCTGGCGGTTTCATCAGCGATTTCACCCGGATCGTGGTGACCGGCGTGCCGGGGTCATTCTCGTCCTTGCGCAGGCGGTAGGTCTGCACCTGCTGGAACCCTTGATACCGCTCTGTCAGCGCCTCAATCGTCGTCAGCCATTTGACCGACGCCATCCCGTACCAGCCCGGAACGATAATGCGCAAAGGCGCGCCATGCTGCGGCAGAAGTGGCTGGCCGTTCATGCCCCAAACCAGCATCACCTCAAGGTCTGCAATCTGGTCAGGTGTCAGGCTGCGGCCAAAGTAATGTGGCTGGCCTTTGTCGAAACCGAAATCGGCCCCGAGGAACGCGAAATCCTGCACCCCACTCTGCGGTTTTGCCCGCTCCAGCAGCGGCGCAAGCAATGTGCCGGTCCATTCCGAAGTGCCGACCGCCTCGTACATCCACGGCATCGAGAAACAGCGCGGGCTGACCCCGGCGCGACCGTTCCCCGCACATTCCAGCGTGACAGGACGTGTCACCTGCGGCAGCGCGCGGATCTCGTCCATCGTCAGCGCATAGGGCGCATCGAACGCGCCTTCAAAGGTCAGCACATGCGCGGCCTCGGAAAGCACCGGCACATCGAAATGGTTGAGCAGGTAATGCGTGCCAGTGGGTGTGATCTCCAACCCCAGCGTTTCCAGCAACGCGCCGGAGTTGCGGTTCGCAAGTGCCACTTCCTCGGGTGAGAACACGCCTTCCGTCACCTCCGGACGCTTGGCCCCGGGTGCAAATGGGTTATGGATCATATCACCTCGTCCGACCTGTCGTCGCTTTCGCCATAGCGCTTGAGCACGGCGGGTTTCGTGCCTTCATACACCCGCTCGATATTCTGCGCGATCTTGGCATTCTCCCGTTCGAACAGGCAATCGCCATTCATGTCAGAGGCGACGATAAATGGCCCCATCTTGTTGCATTTGATGGCCCACATGGCCTGTGCAAGACCAAGTTCTTCGTTCCAATGCACCGCTTCGACACTCTCCACCCCGCGCCCCAGAAGCGCCCCGGTGCCATAGCCCACGGTCGAAAGGTAGACCGCGCCATTCGGCACGAAATAGGATTTGTAATCCTTGGAGGTCATGCCCCCCTTGCCTATGATCAGCTTCGCGCCGGTTTTCGCCATCCATTCCGGCAACCATTTGGCAAAGCGGAACGACGCGGTAGCCGTGACCGCGCCCATGTCGAACGATCCGTTGGCGTTGATCCGCGCCGCCGGGGAACAATGGAAGTTCGCCGCACTTTCAGACGGCAACTCCATGGGAATGTTTGCTTTTTCCTCCAGCGCGCGCATGTAGACACCTTCGCGGGCCGTGTACATCAACCCGTCCAGGTAAACGATATCACCCAACCGAAGCTCTGCAATCGCCTCGGGTGTCGGCGTGGTGGATAGACGTATCTCGCGCGGCTTCATTGGCTATCCTTCCGTGAAAGCGCTTGGAGCAAGCCGCTTCGAAGCGGCTTCACCCGCGATTTCGAAATCGCGGCGGTAAGGCTTTTCGAAAAGCCTTCCCGCCTCATTCCGCCGCCTCGCGCATCGGTTCCCACTCGACCGTTTCGCGCCGCTGGTAGGGCGTGAACCAATCGGGATCGGTGCGGTGCTCGACCCGGCCATCGGGATAAATTCGCGCCACGGCCCGACGCGAGGACAGGCAGAAGGCATGCACCGACATGGGCATCCCCCCGGTGTGGCAGTAGCCCACCTCGATATTGCAATCGATCACCATGTTCTTGCCGACAAAGCCCATCGCGCCCATGCCGATGGAGTTGCCCAGTTCCTTGAACTCGTCCTCCATCGCGGCAATGCGCGGATCGGAATTGCGACTGCCGACGGTGCGCAGCACGGAGGCCCGTTTGCCAAGCGTCATGCAGATGTCTTTCGACCCACCCAGTCCGATCCCGATGATCGCCGGCTGACAGGCCAGACCGCGTTTGCCGAAAGCCATGAGGCTGTCGAGGTAGAAGCGTTTGATCCCCTGGATGCCGTCGCTCGGGAAAAGCATCCGGTAATCCGTGCCGAAAAGTCCGCCCTTGTGGACGGTGATCAAGTCGATCCACTCCCCTTCCGGCTCGAACCCGTATTCGATCTCGGGCGCGCCGATACCCACGTTGTTGTTGTGATCGGTCCGCCAAAGCGGATGCACCCGGTTCGGGCGCAGCGGCACACTGTTGGTTGAGATCGCCGTCGCACGGCGCAGCGCGGTTTCCAACGCACACATGCCGCCTTCGACACGCGCGTCGTTGCCCAGCTTCACGAACCAGCGCGGCACGCCGGTGTCACCGCACATCGCGCGGCGGTCTTCCTTAGCCGCCTCGTAATTGTCGAGCATCGCCTTGAGGACAAAGGACGACAGGTCGCCGTCCTCGGTTTCGGCCGCCTTTTTCAGACCGTCGAGGTAATCCTCGGGGATCTCGATGGCGGCTTTGTCCATCAGGGCTTCGGCGGTTTTCTGGATCAGGTCGATCGGGATCATGCTGTGCCTCCGACAGTCTTCTGGAGCGTCATCCTCGGGTCACGCCCGAGGATGACGAATACCAACCAGCCATCACTGCGCCGCCACCAATGTCTCCGGCTCCCCCTCAGGCAGCACGGTTTCGCCCGGGCGCACTATGGTGAACTGCACATCCTCGCGCCCCACCTCGACCGCGCCATCCACTTGCCGCGCGATGGTGAAATAACTGTCCTCCATCGCGCCCGCGTCGGGGAAATCCTCGCGGTAATGCGCCCCGCGCGAGTTCTCCCGTGCCAGTGCCGCCTTGGCGATGACCTCGGAAATATCGCAGAGCGACCGCAGGTTCAGCCAATCGTGCCAGGTGAGGTTGAACGCCAGATTGTCGGCGGCAACCCCCACATCGCCCAGCGCGTCCGAGATCTCGGCAATCCGCCCAAGTCCGCGCTTCAGCCCGGCCTCGGTGCGCATCACGCCAACCTCGTCCCACATCGCCTCCTGCAACTGCTTGCGCAGTGGCAGCACCAATGCTGGATCACGTGTCAAAGGATGACAGGCACGGGCCAGCTCAGCCTCCAGAGCACTCTCATCCGGATCGCGCAGCGCGCCCATGCCGCGAATATCGGCCCCCATCACGTCTCCCGCGATGCCACCATAAACGGTCGAGTTGGCCACGCCATTGCCGCCCAACCGATTCGACCCATGCGCGCCACCTGCGTCCTCCCCAGCCACGTAGAGCCCTTCCATCGCCGTGCGCGTGTCCACATCGACCACCACACCCCCCATGAAGTAATGCGCGGTAGGCACCACCTCGACCTTGCCCGCAGCCAGATCAAAGCCACTATCGGCACAGCGTTTGACCATACCTTTGAATTTCTCGCGTACGAAATCCGGCCCGAGATGGGACATGGAGATGAACACACCCTCTTGGTCCGGATTGTTGTTCTTGCGCATCTCCGCGTAGATGCCCCGGCTCACCACATCGCGGGTCGCGCGTTCGCCCTTGGCGTCATAGTCGAACATAAAGCGCTGGCCCGCGTGGTTCACCAACTGCCCCCCGGCGCCGCGCAGACCTTCCTCCAAAACCGTCCCGGTCATCCGCGTGTGATCGCCCGCCAGGAGGCCGGTGGGATGGAACTGCACCATCTCCATGTCACGCAGCGGCAGACCGACGCGCAGCGCCATGGCGAGGCCGTCCATCGTCTTGTCACCGGACGGCGTGTGGTACTTGTACATGGTCGGACCACCACCCGTCGCCATCAGCACCGTCTTGGCGCGCACGAAGCGGAACCGCCCGGTGCGCATGTCGATCATCAGCACACCCGCCAGCGCCGAACCGTCCTTCGTCGGGATCAGGCCAATCGCGCGGTGTTCCTGCAACTTCTCCACCGGGCGCGACAGAACCTGTTCCATCAGACGGTTGATGATCTCGATCCCTGTCAGGTCGCCTTTGTGAACGGTGCGGTCCGCGGTCTGACCGGCAAAGGCCTTTTGGTGCAGCGACCCATCGGGGTTTCGATCAAAGAAACAGCCGATCTCGTTCTCAAGCTCGCGAATACGCACCACCGCCTGTTCGCAAAGCCGCCACGCCATGTCCTGATTGGGCAGCCACTTGCCGCCCTCGATCGTGTCCATGAAATGCCGCTCGACAGAGTCGCCGCCGCCCAAAGCCACATTGTAACCGCCTTGCACCATCCGCGTGCAGCCGCATTTACCAATGAGACCCTTGACCGCGATGGTCACCTTGGTGCCCTCGGGCGCGCTCTGCATCGCATGCAGCGCTGCAAACATGCCAGCGCCGCCCGTGCCCAGGATCAGAATATCTGTGTCGTGCCGGTCGATGTCTTTGGTTGAGAACATATCAGATCGCCTGCAAGAGGAAGGTTGTGGAGACAAGGAACGACCCGGCCACCGCCGCTGCCGCCCATGTCTTTTGCGGGGCCGACCACGGCAGCCATTCCAACGCGATCAGGCGCAACCCGCCAAAGAAATGCACCGCCAGAAGGAAGACCAGACCGAACTCGGCGGCCTTGACCAGCGGCATCTCGGTCAGCGTCAGAAAGGCGTCCAGCTTGGCCGCATCGTTCAGCGCGTAAGACAGCACCCAGAAATGCAACGGCAGGAAAAGCGCAAGGCCCAGACCCGAGAGCCTGTGCAGCAGATAGGCCAGCCAGAGTGGATGAGCACGCGCGATCTTCATGCGGTCACCGCCCAGACCGCCTGAGCGCCCAGCGCCAGAAGACCCAACCCGATCACCGCTGCGACCCCATCGCGCGCGCCCCCTCGCAAGCCCGCCCATTCGCCAAGAATGGTGCGCAGCCCGATGGCAGCATGGATCGACACCGCCACCACGAACAGGCCGTAGAAGGCAAACCAGAAGGCCGAGCTTTGCGTCCGGCCCAATATTTCCGCCGCCGACAGCCCGCCTTGGATGGCGTAGATCATCACGCCGATATGCACGATCACGAATGGGGCCATCACCAAGGCCGACAGACGTTGCGCCATGTAGAGGTGGAATTCGCTCATCCCTTGCGCCCTCCGAAAAACCGTTTCGCCGTCGCGCGTTTTAACCCCGCGATGGCCGACAGCGGGTCCAACTCGTTCGGGCAGTAGGCGGTACAGGACCCCATCGAATGGCAGGAATGACAGCCCCCCCTGCCCGACACCGCGTCAAGGATCGCATCGCGATTGGCATCCTTGGCGTCGTTGTAGAGCGTCCATGCCCGTTGCAGCGCGGCGGGACCAAGGTAATCGGGATTGCCCGCAACCGTATCGCAGGCCGAATAGCAGACCGAGCAGTTGATGCATTCGATCCCGGCATTCGCCTCCTGCCGGTCCATCGCCACCGGATCAATCGCTTCGATGGCGTCATCCCGTGTCCGAGTCGGGTGATGCATCCCTTCGGCAGACACCCATTTGTCAAAGAACGGGTCCATGTCGGCGGCGAGATCCTTGATCACCGGCAGATTGCGCAGCGGGCCGACCTCAATGGCGTTGCCGTCCAGAACCTTGCTCACATGCGTGCGGCAGGTCCAGCGCGGCACGCCGTTGACCATCATTGCACAGCTTCCGCACATGCCGACCCGGCAGGCGAAGCGGTAAGTCAGGGTCGGATCGGCGTTCTGCTGAATCCACGACACCACATCCAGAACGGTCTGGTTGTCATAGGCCGGAACCTCGAATGTCTGGGGCCGCATGGGCGCGCCGGGGCCTCCGCGTTGCACCGTCACAGTCAAGTGGTCTCGCTCTGGCACCTGAGAGCCCGCCTTTCGTCATTCCCAATGATGACCTCTAGGATAACGGTCGGCTACGGTAACGAAAAGGCAAATAATTTAACCGTATCTGTAAGTGATGCTTTCAAGACGTAAGCGCACAATCTTTTACCATCTGGTAAAAATCTCTTTTCCTCACGCAAAATCCACCGACTTGCTGAACGGCATCTCCCGCAACCGCTTACCCGTCACCGCCCAGATCGCCCCCGCCAAAGCAGGGGCGGCAGGCGGTACGGGTGGCTCGCCGATGCCAAGCACCCGGTCGCCGTTTTCCAGCCCGCGCACAAAGATGTTGGGACATTGATGCAGGCGCATGCCGGGGTTCAGGTCGAAATTCGACTGTTCGGCGATGCCACCCGCATAGGTGATTTCGGAATTCATGGCGTGACCCAGCGCATAGATCACCCCACCCTGCACAAGGTTTTCGAAATTCACCGGATCGACAACCCGGCCCACCTCGGCAGCAACCCAAACATTGTCGATGCGAAGGCCAGCGTCCGTGTCGGTAACCTCGATCACCTGCGCACAATGAACGCCAAACGACTTGGTCAGCGCCACACCGCGTCCGGTTTTTGACCCATTCGCAAGCCCACCAATGCCGGACCAATCCGACATCTCGGCCACCGCCTCCAATGCCTGCCGCGCCAGCGGATCGCTGCACAGGCGCAGACGTTCGTCCAAAGGGTCGGCGCCTGCAGCTTCGATCAACTCGTCGAGGGCAGCGTTGTAGAAAAACCCGTTGGAGGATGCGCCGACCGAGCGCCATGAACTGATCGGCGCAAGCTGCTGGGCGCGATAGCCCGTCACGCGCTGGTGCGGGATGGCAAAGGGCTGCTCCCACGCGCCCGCCACGATCTGGCTGTCCGGTCCGGGGGCGGGTTGGTTTTGGCGGCTGAGTTGCGAGGCCATGACCGAGGGCATGGCGATGCCCAGATCCAGCGCCTCGACCTGCCCGTTCGCCACCTTGCCCCGCATCCGCGCCATTGCGATCTGACGGGGGAAGTCGTGGATCATATCCTCTTCGCGCGTGAGGGTCAGCTTGACCGGCGTGCCTTTCATCTGCATCGCGATCTCAGTCGCCTGTTTGACCACCTCGTCTTCCAGCCGGTGCCCGAAACTGCCGCCCATCATCAGAACATGTACGGTCACATTGTTGGCCGGGATGCCGGTAATGCGGCTGACATTGGCCTGAATGAAGCGCGGGATTTGTGTGCCGGTCCAAACCTCGGCACGGTCGCCGTCGACGCGGACAATGGCGTTGATCGGCTCCAATGGCGCGTGGGCCAGATAGGGCGCGCGGTACTCGGCGGTGAGTATCTCGCCATCGCTGAGGGCGGTGTCCACATCGCCGTCGTTGCGTTTCTGACTGTCCTGCGCGTCGGGTATGAACGCCGCCTCAAGTGCGGCCCAATGTTCGGCTTGCCCAAGCGGAAAGCTTGGGACTTCCCAGGTGACGTTGATCGCTTGCGCCGCACGGAACGCGCGCCAGGTGTTGTCGGCGACAATCCCAAGGCCACCGGAGATCGGGACCACGGCTTTAACGCCCCGCATGGCAAGCGCTTCGGAGGCGTCATAGTCCGTCATCCCACCACCCTGCGCGGGGTTCATCAGGACGGTGGCATGGACCATGCCTTCGACCGAAGCGTCGATGCCGTAGTCTTGCGTCCCCGTGCTTTTCGCCAGCATGTCGATCCGCTGCATCGGTTTGCCGATATAGCGCCATTGCGATGGATCGCGGAGTTGGACGTCCTGCACCTCCTCAGCCCCGGCCAGATCGGCGGCGAGGCTGATGTAGGGGATTTTTTGACCATCTGGTAAAATCACGTTGCCGGACGCGGTGGTGAGGTCCGCGACCGCCACACCTTCACGTTCCGCCACCACAGCCTTTATCGTCTCGCGCGCAGACGCGCCTGCCAGACGTAGTTTTTCGAACTGATCGGGCACGCTGGTCGAGCCGCCAGTGATCTGCAGACCCATGACCTTCATCACAGAGTTCACCGCCCCTTCGGCCATGTCCTGCATCATTCCAGCGGCAGGCACCAGGAATTCTGCGGCCTCGGCCGCAAGTGCGGTGTTCCAATAGGCAGGGCCGGGCGGGCCGGGATCGGCCTTGATCTGGTCGAGATCGACATCGAGTTCCTCGGCGATCAGGGCGGCCTGAACGTGGTAGACCCCCTGCCCCGAATCCGCGCGGGGGGTGATGAGGGTGATACCGTCAGCGGTGATCTTGACATAAGGCGTCAGCACCGCCTCGCCCGCGGCAGCCTTCAGCGGGTTCTCATGCGGTTTGCGCACGGTGTAGACGCCAAAGGCCACACCACCGGCAACTGCGGCAGAGCCAATAAGAAACGTGCGGCGGGCGATGGTTTTGAGGCGTCCCATGATCAGCCCTCCTGCATCAGGCTTGCGGCGCGCTTCACAGCGGCGCGGATGCGGGGATAGGTTCCGCAGCGGCAAAGATTGCCCGACATGGCGTCGTCGATCTCTTGATCGGTGGGTTGCGGATTTTCGGCGAGAAGAGAGGCCGCCTGCATGATCTGGCCGGACTGGCAGTACCCGCATTGGGCCACCTGTTCGGTGAGCCATGCCGCCTGCACCGCGTGCAGCGCGTCGGGAGTGCCAAGACCTTCGATGGTGCGGATGTCCGCACCTTCTGCGTCGATGGCCCAAGTCTGGCAGGAGCGGACGGCAACGCCATCCAGATGCACCGTACAGGCGCCGCATTGCGCGATGCCGCAGCCGAATTTGGTGCCGGTCAGGCCAAGCTCATCGCGCAGGACCCATAGGAGCGGCATGTCGTCTTCGACATCGACCTCGTGAAGCCTTCCATTGATCCTGAGTTGCATCGCGGCGTGCTCCCTCTGTCACTGGCTTTGACCTCAACATAGGACCGGTCTGGCCGTGTGGGAGGGATGACCTTGGGGAAATTGCGGGGCGCTGCGCGACTTGGGATCGAAGCGGCGGGGCCGCTCCGACAGGTGGGGGGACGCTGTCCCCCCACACCCCCCTGAAGTATTTGAAAACCGAAGAAGGGACGCAAAGGTCTCTTAAGCGGCTTTGCGCGCCCGGTTGCGGCGGCGGCGGTTGCCGTTCGGCTTGGCCGCCGCACCGGCGGGGCGGCTTTGCCCACCTTTGCCACCACGGCCCTGACCACGGGTCTGCGGCTTGCGGGCGACCGGGTCTTTCGGAGCCGAACCGCTGGCCACAGGCACGTCGATTTTCATCAGCTTTTCGATCTGGCGCAGCAGATCCGCCTCATCCGGCGCGCAGAAGGCAATCGCCTCGCCTTCACGGCCTGCACGGGCGGTGCGGCCGATGCGGTGGACGTAGTTGTCGGGCACATCGGGCAGATCGTAGTTGATGACATAGGCCACACCGGGAATGTCGATGCCGCGCGCAGCCACATCCGTCGCGACCAGCACCTTGATCTCGCCATCGCGGAACGCCTTGATGGCGCGTTCGCGCTGGCCCTGGCTTTTGTTGCCGTGGATGGAGGCGGCATTGTAACCGTCGGCCACGAGACCCTTCATCAGCTTTTCCGCGCCGTGTTTGGTGCGCGAGAAAACGAGAGTGAGCGCATCGAGGTCGCTCGACAGGATTTCACGCAGCTTTGCGGGTTTGTCGGCCTTGGACAGGTGGTGCACCGATTGGGTGACCTTGTCGGCAGCCTTGCCCGGAGGGGCGACCTGCACACGCTGTGGATTGGTGAGGTACGCCGCGCTCAGGTCTTCCATCTGTTTCGGCATGGTGGCCGAGAACAGCATGGTCTGTCGCGGTGTGCCGAGCTTGGGTGCGATGCGGCGCAGGGCATGGATGAAGCCCATGTCGAGCATCTGGTCGGCCTCATCGAGGACAAGGTGCTTGACGGTGCGCAGATCAACCGCCTTGCGGTCCATCAGGTCAATCAGACGACCCGGTGTGGCGACTAGAATGTCCGTGCCCTTGAGCAGGTGATGGATCTGCTTGTTGATGGACTGACCGCCGACAACGACATTCACCTTGAGGTGGGTTTTCTTGGTCAGGGTGCGCAGCGCCTCGGCGATCTGGTTCACCAGTTCGCGCGTCGGTGCGAGGATCAGCGATTTCGCGGTTTTCGCGGCAGGGCGTTCGGGCATGTCCATCAGGTGGCTGACCAGCGGGATGCCGAAGGCCATTGTCTTGCCGGTGCCGGTCTGGGCAAGGCCCAGAACATCGTTGCCCGCCATGGCAAGCGGGATCGCCTTGTCCTGGATCGGGGTGGGTGTGGTGAGGCCAGCGTCTTTGAGAGCGGTGAGGAGAACGGGCTTGAGGCCCAGAGTGTCAAAATCAGACAAAAGGTATCCTTTGCGTCCGCATGCGGTTGCGCACACGGAGGGTATGGTGCCGCATCATCGCGGCAAACGAGGGCGTCGCAGGACCTTAAGACATCACGGGACCGTCCCGTACCGTCTGGTACTGCGTCAGGGACCCTGCGTGATGGGGAACTGAATTCTTGTATCGCCGGTGCGCCCAAGATGACGGGCGCGGCAAGCTCACGCGGCTGCGCGGCGATGGGCAGGACATGGGGCCTCAGCCCCGCGAAGTCAACCGATAAAGCGGTGCAGCACATAGGCTGCGGCAACAATGTGGATCAAAGTGATCACAACCGAGAGGCCGTGCAACATGCCGAAGCGGCGTTTGTTACCGGTATCGGTGGCGGCATTGATCGCGGGCATCAGGATTTGGCGGGTCGGGATGGTGGTCAGTGCAATGGCCGCCATGATCGCGGCGCCTAGCGGGTCGGTCATCGCGAGGAACACAGCTGACAGCCCTGCCCCGGCGATGACGAAGAGATAGAAATGTGGAAAGGCGCGGCGGATGGTGGGGCCTGCGGTTTCGGCTGGAAGGGCGGTGAAGAGGAAGGCCGCAAAGCCGAAGGAGTAGAGCACCATTCCGCCGAAAAGGAGTGCGGTCGAGAGCAAGGCAAGGGTTGTCATGTCAAGCTCCTGTCTGGTCGGTTCTGCGGGCGGTGCCCATGTAGATGATCATCGTTCCCGGCACGCGACCGAAGGTGAAATCGCCCATGCCGTTGATCCCGCGCGGGCCGAGGCCGACCATTTGACCCACGTCAAACCCGGCGGTTTCCAATTCGGCGCGGAGTTCTGATGGCTTGATGAACATGTCGGGGTCATGGGTGCCTTTGGGCAGCAGTTTCAGCACATCCTCGGCCATGGTGATGGTCGCCAGCCGCGCGATGGGATTGCGGTTGATGGTGTCGAAGAGGAACATGCCACCGGGGCGCAGGACACGGCGCACTTCGGAGATGACCATGGGCAGGCTCTGCACATGTTCGAGAACGTCGACGCAGACTACGGCGTCAAAGCTTGCATCGGCATAGGGCAGCGCCTCACCCACACCAACGTCATAGCGGATCGCCTTGCCTTCGATCTCGGCATGGGCGCTTGCGGCAGCGATGGCCTCCTTCGCGGGGTCGATTCCGGTGACGCGGGCGCCGCGGTCGTCAATGGCTTCGGCCATGAAACCCCCGGCACAACCAAGGTCGAGCACGTACTTGCCCTGCCAGTCGAACCTGCGGTCAAACCAGCTGAGCCGCCCCGGCACCATGTTCTTGAGCGTGCGGACCCAGCGGATGTCGTCGGACCACCAGCGGTCGGCCACATCATCGTAAATCTCAAGGTTGTTGCGCTGGGTTTGCGCCATCTTTCGGCTCCTTGGTCGTGAGTTTCGGCAGGACGTAGGGCACGCTGGCCCGATAGCGATGGAATGCGGCGCCATAGCGCTGTTCGAACCGTTTTTCCTTGAGGCAAGGAGCAAACAGACAGTAGGCGGTGTAGCTGATTGCGAGCGCCAGTTGATCTGGCGTCCAGACCGGCACCGCCCAGAGCGTCAGCGCAAAGGCCACATAGATCGGCTGTCGGATCAGGCGGAAAAGGCCTTGGGTCGGCATGTCTGGGAAGACCGGTTTGATCTTTCCCAGAAGCGACATCCAGCCCAGCGCACCGGATTGCACCTTGGCCCCGGCGTCAAAGCTGGCCTTGAGCAACAGGAGCCATGTGGCGGCGTAGGCCGTACAGATCAGGGCGAGGGCGGTACCTTCGGCGCGGTACCAGATGATGCCA
>Ga0213861_10002635_pt1 | contig 15257 bp, 14 predicted proteins | sample PICome_4_FD_160110 | JGI IMG/M metagenome (GOLD analysis project Ga0213861, IMG submission 160110) | Coastal seawater microbial communities near Pivers Island, North Carolina, United States - PICO131 | ecosystem: Environmental > Aquatic > Marine > Coastal | place: USA: North Carolina... | reverse complement strand
AAATAGCCACTGACTCGTTGACCGAATACACGCCCATGATCTCAAACTGACGCACCACCGCTGTGCCAAAAAAAGTTCTCGATGCACCCACCCTTGGGATGATGGCATCATATCCTTTCAGCTCCTTGTCACCCCAATAGATACTAGGCCTCATGGAGGTGATATTCATGTGACACCTAAGATAATCAATCACATCAACATCATGACCAGCACGCTCAGCTGCCTGCTTCAGGCTTTTGGTGGAGTAAAGTTTTGGATTGCGGGATAAGATAGCTAATTTCATAAATGGTGATGGTGAGATTTTCCTGAGAAATAAATACTGTTACCAAAGATATGGGAGACTTGAGTATCGACAACAAAGTAACCTGACAGAGCTCTGCGGCCGAGCAACAGAGGACACTTCATTACGGAGCGATCTGCAAGACTGAAAAAAACTTCCCACTGAAATCCTCCAGGTAACTTGACCATGGTCTTAATGACTAGCCTGCTTCTTCCCACACCCGTGGAGCTCTTGATTCGTTTTCTAGAAACCAGTGGTGCCTCACAAGCAATCACTTGGCCGTGGTGACTTGTTGTTGTAAAGCTTACCATCTGCTTTCCGTCTTTCTCGTAAATCTTAGAATCGAGGGCATGCAGGCTAGAGGTATACGCTCCAGTATCCACTTTGGCTGTTACCATATCAATGCCCAGTGACGGCAGAGACAACCACTCACGACGACCCATTAACATCTTGCTGCGCAGTCTTCCGTTTGTGGGAAGATTGAGCTGCTCGGCGACCACTAATGAGGCTTCTTGGCGTTTAGCAGTTTCCGATATGTAGGTAGTCGGCATGCCACTGTGATAACACGGTATGCTGCGCAAACTCAAGAAATCCCTCCATTTAAAAATCAAGCTAATTCCGCAACGAAGGCGTGCATTTGGCACTCAATTCCGCTATCCTCAGGTCGGACATGGGAAAAAAATACGCACGCAAACGCATTTCGCATCTTACTGTTGGCGATTTCTTCGAGAAACACGGTGAGGCTTTGAAGCTAGAACTTCAAGGAAAGGCTGTTGGTTTTGACCGCAAAATCATCGAGCCTACCGTTAATCACCCAGGACTCGCACTCGCGGGATTCCTCTCTTATTTTGCCTACAAACGCGTTCAAGTGCTCGGCAACTCAGAGCAGTCCTATCTCAGCAAACGTGGTAAAAAAGAGCGCGTCTTACGCTTTAGCACCATTTGTGAACGCGCCATCCCCTGTATTGTTACTTCGAGAAAGAAAACACTCAGCCCTGAACTCCTCAAGGTAGCTAATGAAGCCGGTATCGCTGTGTTTACCACCCCGATGGTCACCATGAAATTCGTCAATGCGGCCACCTTACTTCTTGAGAATGACTTCGCGCAGTCCACCACTCGGCACGGCTGCATGGTTGATTTCCGAGGAGTCGGTGTCCTCATCATGGGGGAAAGCGGAACGGGCAAAAGCGAGATCGCGATCGGGCTTTTAGAGCGTGGAGGCGCCCTTGTCGCCGATGACATGGTTATTCTTCGTAAAGTCGGGAATGAGATTGAGGCCCACGCCAAAGAATTTGCCCGCGGTTTCATCGAGATGCGCGGCATTGGCATCATCAACGTGGGCAATATCTTTGGCCTTGGCAGCATCAGGACACAGAAGCGCCTCGATTTGGTAATCACACTCAAACCCTTCAGTGATCTGAATAATGTCGATCGTCTGGGAGTCAGCCGAAAAGGCTATCGCGTCCTCGACCAGGACATCACCAATGTAGAAATTCCTGTAGCCCCAGGTCGAGATACCACACGCCTGGTTGCCATCACCTGCCTTGAGCACCAACTTCGCAGTGTCGGTTACGATATGGCAAATGAGTTTAATCAACGATTACTGGACAAAATGGCCAACGAAAAATCCGGTTTGGGCATTTAAGACCCCACCATCTTGATAAATTGACTAAAAAAATCCCTTTTCCCCTGGGGGTCCGTCCTCTAGACTTGGGCGAAGCTAATTCTTCAATCCGATACAAAACGATGCCTACACGAGAATTCACCGTAACCAATAAGCTTGGTATCCACGCCCGCCCTGCCGCTCAGTTTGTCAAAACAGCGAGTAATTTTTCGTGTGATATTCAGGTTGAAAAAGACGACGAACAGGCAGACGGAAAGTCTATAATGGGGCTAATGATGCTTGCTGCTGGCCATGGCTCAGTCCTTACCATTACTACCCATGGTGACGATGAAGACATCGCCCTCGAAGAACTCGGCAGCCTGATTGCTCGCAATTTCGAGGAATAACAGCCTTTTGTTAAGCTCTGTATAACTTACCTAGGGCGCAGTTATACTTTGACCCCTTGCCCGCTTGTGTGCAAACTTGGGCTCATGCAAGGCACTGACAAAGAAATCGTCATCCAAGGGACGCCCGGATCTCCGGGGATCGCCTTTGGGCCTGTGCATGTCGTTGCGCGTGGTTTTAATGCTCCGGAAGTTTATGAAATCAAGCCTACTAATATTGCCAGCGAACAACAGCGGTTCAGAGAGGCCCTGGATAAAACCAAAATAGAACTCGATGCGCTGCGCAACCACATCGACAAACTAGCAGGAGACGACCACGGCAAGATTTTTGATGCCCACCTCCTCGTTCTCGAAGACCGCTCCCTCATCACCAAGGTCAATTCAGCAATCGAGGATCGTCACCAGAACGCGGAATATGGCTTTTACGTGGTCATGCAAACCTTTCTCGAGGCGATGCGTAGGATCAATGACCCCTATCTGAGGGAGCGCGCAGCAGACATTGATGACGTATGCCAGCGCGTATTGCGCAACTTCAAGCATGATGAAGAGCACGACTCCGCCGATCGGCCTGACCATCAACACATTCTGGTTTCCTTCGATCTCTCACCCAGTGACACCGCTTCCATTGACCGCAATCACGTTTTAGGCTTTGCCACTGAACAAGGAAGTATCAACTCCCACACCGTCATTCTTGCTCGGTCGCTGGGAATCCCAGCTATCGTCGGCCTTGAAGGTGCCGTCATTGATATCAAAACGCTCTCAGCCAGTATCCTTGACGGATACACGGGAAAACTGATTCTCAATCCGAGCAAAGAAACAGTCAGCGACTACAAAAAACAGGCTCAAAAGAGAAAGATAGCGCGCAAAAAACTCGAAACCCTTCGCGAAGCTGAGACCACCACAACAGACGGCCATCACATCACCCTCTCTGCGAATATTGAATTCACCAATGAGCTCCCCATGGTCAAGGAGTCAGGGGCAGAAGGCGTCGGCTTGTTCCGTACTGAGTTTTACCTACTTGATGGCGGCGAAATGCCGGATGAACTGTCCCAAGCTGATGTCTACACCGAGGTTGCCAAGGCAATGCACCCCAACCAGACGATTATCCGGACTCTCGATGCAGGTGGTGATAAAATTACCGCCGAGCCACTCACTCAGCCAGAGCCTAACCCATTTCTTGGCTGGCGTGGCATCCGAGTCTCACTGACACGCATAGCTCTCTTTAAAGAACAACTGCGCGCCATCCTCAGAGCCAGTGCGCACGGCAAACTAGGCATCATGTTCCCCATGGTTTCCGGCCTTCGTGAAGTCCGGGCTGCCAAAGAAGTTCTGCAAACGGCCATGGATGAGCTGCGTAAGGAAAATATTCCCTTTGATCCAAACATCGAAGTCGGCGTGATGATTGAAATCCCCTCTGCCGCAATCATGGCTAATGAGATTGCGCGTGAAGTCGACTTCTTCTCCATTGGAACAAACGACCTGATTCAATACACCGTGGCAGTGGATCGCGTTAATAACTACGTCGCCCATCTCTACAAGCCCACTCACCCTGCCGTTATCCGACTCATGGACATCACCGTGCGCGCCGCCAAGGACAACAAAATCTGGACCGGCATTTGCGGTGAAATGGCGGGAGACCTTCTCATCATCCCCCTACTTGTTGGTCTTGGGATCGACGAATTGTCGGTTGGTGCTCACCAACTTCCCAGCATCAAAAAAGCCATTCGTAGCCTCTCTCAAAAAGAGTGCTCAGAAATGGTAAAGGAAGCTCTACAGGCCGCCACTAGCCCTGAAATATCAGAACTCTCTCAGAGTATGGCGAGGCGTTGCTACCCAGACCTCTTGGAGTAATCAAGTCACGCAATCAAAAGCTGACTCAATCGTCTGACCGTCGTGTGCCGACCTAGCGCTAGGCCTTGCGTGTAAAGACTAGGTTAGAGTCATCACTCAAGGACTTATCGTAAGCGTAACCTCCTTCCTTGAAGCACTTTAACCCTGCTGGGCTAGTGATTCGCTCTCGGATTGCCCATGATGCCATCATGCCTCGCGCTTTTTTAGCGTAGAAGGAAATGATTTTATATTGGCCGTTTTTCCAATCCTTAAACACCGGAGTGATCACCGGTGATTTCAGATCCTTGGGCTGGACCGATGAAAAATACTCATTAGAGGCAAGATTGATCACCGCATCGTTAGCTCCTTTGAGTTCCTTATTGAGGCTATCGGTCAGCAAACTTCCCCAGAAATGATAGAGATTTGAACCTCGATCATTGGTCAATTTCGTCCCCATCTCTAGCCGGTAGGGAAGCATCAAGTCGAGAGGCCTCAAAATGCCATAGAGGCCAGAGAGAATCCGGATACTCTTTTGCGCCTCGGCAAAGTCCTCCTTGTCCCATTCTTCCACCGCAAGCCCTTGATAAACATCACCCGTGAATGCAAGAATTGCCTGGCGGGCCTCAGGCTTACTGTAATCCTCGCGCCAGTCATCAAACCTGCCCGCATTGAGCTGAGCCAACTTGCTAGAAATACCCATCAAGGCCTCTAACTCAGCCGGCTTCAACTTCTTGAGGTCACGGGCCAGCTCAGCCGAGTGATCAAGAAACCGAGGCATCGTTGCCCGGATCGCTGGCGCCTCAGAATCGTAATCGAGACTTTTGGCAGGTGACAATAGATAGAGCATTGTGCGTCTGAAAAAGGGAATGCGGCTTAGCCTCTTGTTAGCTTAGCTAGCATTCCAGTCTTTAATCCGATCAGCCTGAGCTGCAAATAAAGCATCTGTGCTGTCGTGAATCTCGATGGACTCAATGGTATCTCCTTGGCCGATAGCATCGACGATATCCTGACCTTCGGTCACTTCACCAAACACGGTATGCTTACCATCAAGGTGAGGCGTAGGGCCATGGGTGATGAAAAACTGCGAGCCATTGGTGTTTGGGCCTGCATTTGCCATGGAGAGAATACCAGGCTTATCATGCTTTAGGTGAGGCTTACATTCACACTCAAACTTATAACCAGGACCTCCCATACCTGAACCTGTGGGGTCTCCACCCTGGATCATGAAGTTAGGAATCACGCGGTGAAAGACAATGCCGTCATAAAATCCGCGGCTGGCAAGGTTGAGGAAACTAGCGCAGGTTACTTCGGTATCTGCGGCAAACATAAGGACCTTGATCGGTCCTTTGCTCGTGGTCATGGTAATGTTGATATTTTCGATGTCGCTCATGTCCCGAAGAAAAAACCACGTCCACCATAAAATGCACGGATTTTTTTCAGATATTGATGGTGATGCGACCTAACGAGCTCATTTAGACCTAATCCCTCGCATTTTTTGCATTTTATGCTAATATAATGTTACTTTCTCACGTATTCACCCATATGCACGGCAAGGACTTTGACATAAGAATCAATACCCCGCATCGTATCCGTTTCACGAGGGATGCGTTTACCCACGAAAACCGCTTACTGGTTGACCTCCTCAAAACCAACGGACAGGCCAAGGTCATTGCCTTTATCGACAGCGGTGTTGCCCAAGCATTTCCTGAGCTTGAGTCACAGGTAAGCGATTACCTCGAGCATATGCCCGGCTTTGTATCCAGAGGCACCATCGTGCAAGCTGGAGGTGAAGGTTGCAAACGAGATGCCAGCACCTTGCAAGCTGCATGGGACACCCTCGAAAGCGCCGGCATTGATCGGCACTCCTATATCATCTGCATAGGCGGCGGTGCCTATCTTGACGTCATCGGCCTGGCCGCGGCTACCGCTCATCGAGGTATTCGCCTAGTGCGCTTTCCCACCACGGTGCTCGCCCAAGACGATAGTGGTGTCGGCGTAAAAAACGGCATCAATGCCTACGGCAAAAAAAACTTCATCGGCACCTTCGCCGTTCCCTACGCGGTCATCAATGATTTTTCCTTTCTCCACGGACAGCCTGAGCTCACCCGCAGAGCCGGTATTATCGAGGCCGTCAAGGTAGCCCTGGTTAAGGATGCGGCCTTCTTTCGCTGGATCGAAGATCAATGTGAAAAACTAACCAAGCTTCACCCACACACTCTTGAAGAAACGGTAGAACGCTCTGCACTACTCCACGCCGCGCACATTGCTTACGGTGGAGATCCTTTTGAAACCGGCAACAGCAGACCCCTTGATTTTGGTCACTGGGCAGCACACAAGCTCGAGCAACTCACCGACTTTGAGCTCAGCCATGCAGAGGCCGTGAGTATTGGCGTTGCCCTTGATACCGTATACTCATGGAAATCTGGACGACTCGATGAAAAGTCGGCGATGCGTGTCCTTGAGGTAATCAACAAACTCCAACTACCGACTTGGCACACCTCGCTCGAGGAAAAATGCGCTAATGGCACCAGAGAGGTATTCAATGGACTCGAGGAATTCCGTGAGCACCTGGGTGGCGAACTCACCGTTTTGCTGCTCCGCGATATTGGCAAGGGAGAAGACGTTCACGCTATGGATAAAAATCTGCTCGATGAGTGCATTGATTGGCTAAAGCTTCATACTGATATTTCAGTCGCTCGTTAGAACCATTTCAGTCGCTTAAAAATGATGATCTGAATACCCACCACTGCGACGAGAAAAGAGCAAAAAATAGCAAACGCGTAATCATTGTCTGAACCTGGGATACCTCCCACATTAATCCCCAGAAGCCCCGTCAAAAAACCGAGAGGTAAAAACACCGCGGCAATCACGGAGAGCATATAGGTATTTTTATTGAGCTTATCGGTGAGCATGTTAGCCAGTTCGTCTTTGACGATTTGGGCCCTCTCCCTGATGGTGTCCAAGTCTTCCACATAACGAGTCACTCGGTTGTAATTCTCTTGCAGGTGACGGCGATGATCATTCTTCAACCAACTCAGGTCTGCCATCCGCAGCTGATCAATAGCGTCACGCTGAGGAATCATATAGCGCCGGAACATGATAGCCTGCATACGCACACCAATAATGGACTCGCGCAATGATATATCGAAGGACTCAAGCAAGGCCTCCTCAATATTATCGGTTGTATTATCGAGCTCAGTGAGCACGGGTTCAATTCGTTTAAACAAACGAGCCATCAACATACAAACGAGTTGCCCAGCATCCTTCGGCCCCTTACCCGCCTTGATGCTTTGCTCCATATCGCTGACGGCCTTGAGGCTTCTTCTGCGCACACTGATGACGCGGTGTTTTTCGACCCAGAGACGGATCGACACCATATCCTCTGGGTCGGCATCCTTATTGAGGTTTACCCCACGTAAAATAAGCATGGCACCATCGTGAAGCTGAATCATACGCGGACGCGTCTCTTCCTCCAGCAAGGCCTCAATGATAAAAGGATCAAGCTTCGCAACCGGGTCTTCCAACCATGTGCGGGTCTCCGGATCATTCACATCCATGTGCAGCCAGATCAAAGGCTCATCATCCGGCAGCTGATTCAAAGGCTCTTCCAGAAGTGATCGGTATCCTCCATGCCCGTCAAATTGATATGCTAGTAAGGCATGGTTAATCATAACTGTATTTCTGATTGTTTGATGTGAAGATCACGTTGCGGGAATGGAATTTCGATACCGGCTTCCTTGAATTTATTCCAGATAGAAAAAAGCACATCACTACGTGGCCTCTTGCGCCCGTCGATGATATCATCAACCCAAAAATAAAGGGTGAAATCAACGGAGCTCTCGCCAAAATCAACCAAAAAACATTCCGCTTCTCGACTGCGACTAGAGCGTGGGTGCTCATTGGCTGCCTCCAGCATGATGTCGTATGCTTTGCCTATATCTGAACCATATGAAACCCCTATGTTAATATCAATGCGCCCTTGGGAATTACTAAAGGTCCAGTTGGTCACCCGGTTCGTGATGAAATCCTCATTGGGAATCATGACCTCACGGCCCTCAAAGGTTTCAATAAGAGTATAACGCGCTCCCGTATCTTGCACAAAGCCCGCCACCCCATCAGACATTTCTATCAGATCACCTTCCTCAATGGATTTTTCAAACAGCAAAATCATACCACTTATGAAGTTGGACGTGATCTTCTGCAAACCAAAGCCCACGCCGATACCTATAGCTCCACTAAAAATAGCCAACCCAGTCAGGTCAATGCCAAGAATGCGCAAGCCTATGAGGAATGCTCCAATATATAAAACAACCTGATAACCCTTCGATAGGATCGACCGATTATTCGACTTTAATCGACGCAAGCCCCTGATACGCCTCCTGCCAAAATTAGAGAGAATCCCCGTTACCCAGATGAGAGCAAGGATGACCAACAAGTTGCGAACCAGCAAATAGGCTGAAAAGCGCATATCTCCGACCCAAAACGACATAGCGTCTGAATCAAGAAAATCACGTGCTATTTGAAGATAGCCCAACATGGCCAATACAAGACCCCCCGCCACGATAATCGTCAGCAGCAAGACAGCCACCCACAAGCTCGGCTTGAGAAAGCAATTTAATAAGCTCTTCACGCTAGCAGCATAAATAGAAGTAACCCTCAAGGCTACCTAAATAAAAGAATCCGGCTAGATTTCACCCGCTGTCTTAAAGTGCATCTTTGCCACCTTTGGCAGGATCTCCTCGCCGTGCTTGCCAATAAGCTCTCGTGCGGCATCGAGCACATGAGGCCCAGCACCGAGCGGAATCTTCACCCCTGACTTCTCACTGGAATCCGTGATCCATTTCACAAACCGCTCACGTGCGAGGATCGAGGCGGCAGCAACCGCTACATCACTCTCCCCCTTAGTCCTTTGCTCAAGCTTAAGATCGAGCCCGTGACGAGCTAGCTCCTTTTCCAACACCTCCTTGCGGGCAAACTGATCACTCAAAGCACGCGGACAATCAGGCACTTTCTCTGCCAGGCTCTTGATCACGCGAGCGTGGCCCCAAGCGAGCAAGCGATTGAGATTTCTAAACGAACGATACATCTCGTTGTATCGCTCAGGTCCTATACTGATCACCTCATAGGCAACCCCAGGTGTTGCACGAATAATCCCGGCTAATTTTGCAATCTTGGCCGCACTGGTAATGCGTTTGCTATCCATCACGCCGGCATCCATTAACGCGCGAGTTGATGCAGCATCGGTGTAGGCTCCGGCTACGACAAGCGGGCCAAAAAAATCACCTTTACCACTCTCATCAATACCGAAGTGCGGGGTGAACATATCCGGCTCATTGACCTCCTCATAGCCCAACCTCGCTTCACCAAAAACCATCGGCTCAAGCGTAAACCTGACAAAGTCCTCCGTATCTCCCCCCTGCACCAACACCTTAGGGCCTTTCTCATAGACGGTGACATTGAGTTTTCCTTTTTTGCCTGAGAAATGAGCATACGCTTTCTGCTTCATCTCGAAACCACCTTCCACCAAAATCTTGCGGATCACCTCCACCTTGTCAGCACTGATCGGCATTGTGTAACTCGACAAGGCCATCAGCTTAACTCCTTCCTGACCATTTCCGCATAGGCCTCAGCCAGCCGCACAGTAACTTCACCCGCTTCCCTAGCTTCCGTTCCTAGCAATGCCGCTGCCTGAATTTCACGCAGTGAACTCGTCAAAAAGATTTCGTCCGCGTTATCTATATCTTGCTCGCCAAGCTGACACTCCATGATCGGCAGATCGAGATCAGCACACAAACCAATCACCAACTGCCTCGTCACGCCTGGCAGGCAACCACTCGCTAGTGATGGTGTTCGAACAACACTATCCTTAACGACAAATACATTCGACATCGAAGCCTCGGCCAAATGCCCCTGAGAGTTAAGCATCAAGGCCTCGTCTGCTCCAGCATTGAGCGCATGACGATAGGCCAGCACATGATCCGCGTATGATGTTGATTTTACCCCCGCAGTCGCCGCGCGCTCATTGATCACAAAGGGCACCCATGCAAGCTTAGCCGAGTCACTGCCACTGGCAGAATCGGCAGGTCGGGCAGTGACCATCACGTCACCTTGTTCACTACCTCCACCGAGTTGATTGACACCACCACTCAAGGTTACCCTGATGCGATAGCGTCCCTGATGGCAATGGTTCGCATCAATGACCTCGGTGATCGCTGCGGTAATGAGCGAACGCTCAGGCACGGGCAAAGCGAACACCTCAGCCGACTTGATAAGCCGCGCATGATGTAAATTATAGGCAAAGACCTTACCGTCATAAGCCGCCATGGTTTCAAAAACGCCGAGGCCCACAGTCAAACCCAAGTCGAATGGCGACACACAAGCCTCATTGGCAGAAATCAATTCTCCATTAAACCAAATCATAGGGGCAGCACTCATCTATCGCTAAGTATTGTCTGACAGGCCTAACGGTCAAGCGCGCTCTGCAGTCGTTGCATAGCATATTTCATTTCCTCCTCATTGATCACGAATGGAGGCGTGAACGCCAATACATTGCCCTCAGCTCCATCAGCTAACATGAACACCCCCTGCTGCATCATCTTAACGAGCACACTGCCAGCCACATCCCCTGCCGCACTACCGTCTGCATGCCTCAACTCCATACCGAGCATCAGCCCCCTGCCCCTCACCTCATGAATAAGCGGGCTCTTCACTTGATTGAGCATCTCTCTGAGTAGCCTGGACTTAACTTCTACTTCAACCTGTATTTGATCTGTAGCGTGAGCCTGTAACGAAGCGACCGCCATCGCGCATCCCACGGGGTTACCCAAAAACGTGCTCGTATGCAGAGCCTCACCCTCCGACTTAGGCCAGGCATCCATCACCGCTGCTTTACCCACACAGGCAGAGATCGGGTAGCCTCCGCTAAGAGACTTACCCAAACAAATCATATCAGGTGCCACGCCCTCCCAATCACAGGCAAACATTTTGCCCGTGCGGTTAAAACCACTATAGACCTCATCATAGATCAGCACCGCATCATTGGCATCACACCATGCACGCAGCTTCGCCAGAAAACCGTCAGGCGGCACTACCTTGCCTCCACGCCCCTGAATAGGCTCAACCAAAAGCGCACCGACATGCTCAGCATTGATCTCCTTAAGCTGATGATCCAGCACCCCCATTTCATACTGATCTGTCGGGAAATCAAGCTGCACACGCAAGGGCGCCAGCTGGCCTTCGAATGGCCTACGAAACTTCTCAATTCCCGCTCCTAAAAGAGCACCATAACCCAGACCATGGTAGCCGTTTTTAAAACTCACCAAACCAGTTTTACCGGTAGCCATTACTGCGGTTTTTAAGGCCGTCTCCACCGCCTCAAATCCCGAGTTACTTAAGGTCGTCTTGCCCACACCCTCATTCCAGCGTTCAAAGGTCATTGCCGACAACAGCTGACACACCTCCACTTTTAATGCGGTGGGATGCACATCGCCCATGCCATGAATGAGATGCTTTGACTGCTCAGCCATCACTGCCGCTGACCAGCCGTGACCCAGACCCGCGACACCAAAGGCAGCGGTAAGATCGATGAATCGGTTGCCATCCTCGTCCCAGACATTGACGCCATCAGCACGCTTCCAGAAAACCGGCCAATCCTCAGCCATATAGGTCACATTTCTACACTCATAACGCTTGAGCTCATCAGCCAGCGCAAGGGAGCGAGGGCCGGGGATCTTTGTGACAAGCTCAGGAAGCATGGCTGGATTCTACCGTGGAAATACCAGCTGTCCAGCCACAGCTTATAGTAGCATCAATATGCCCAAATTTCGCATTGCGTAACAACGCTCAAAAACTTAAGACCCTTAGGTAATGGACATAAACTTCGAACAAATCATCGAGCAAATCACCCAGCTTTCAGCCCATTATGGTTTTAAGTTGATCGGCGCGACCATCAGCCTGTGGATCGGCTGGAAAATCGTCAACGTAATCTGCAAGGCACTGGAAAAATGGTTTGATAAAGTGGATTACGATGAAGCACTCGAAACCTTCATTCAAAGCTTAGCATCGATGTCGCTAAGAGTCCTCTTGATCATTACCTGTGCCAGTATTGCCGGTTTTCCGATGACCTCCTTCGTTGCCATCCTCGGCGCCGCCGGACTCGCTGTGGGCATGGCACTCTCAGGCACTCTCCAGAATTTCGCCGGCGGTATTCTCATCCTCATCCTCAAGCCTTTCAAAGTCGGTGATTTCATCGAGACCCAAGGACACAGCGGCAAGGTACGCAGCATTCAGATTTTCAACACCGTCATCAATACCGGCGACAACAAACGCATCATCTTGCCCAATGGACCGGTCGCCACGGGCTCGCTGATTAACCACTCAGCAGAGGACAAGCGCCGCATTGATTTCACCTTTGGCATCAGCTACGATGACGACATTGATCAAGCCAAAAGCGTATTGGCATCGATCATCGATGCTGATGAGCGAATCGACAAAGATCCCGAGTCCCTGATTGCAGTTCAGGCCTTAGCTGACAGCTCGGTTAACATCATTGTTCGTGTTTGGGCCAACTCCAGCGACTATTGGGGGATTTACTTTGATGTCACTGAGCAGGTCAAAAAAGCCTTCGACAAAGAAGGGCTCTCATTCCCATTCCCTCAGACAGACATTCACCTGCACAAGATCGAAGGTTAATATTGGACAAATTCAATATTAGCCGAACCGCCAGCTGATCACGGCTGCTTTTTATTGGCTCTGCTCTTGAACTCTTGAGCAATGCCCGTGATGCTTACACGCGTGATACGAGCTATTATTTTTGATTTGGATGGCACCTTGGTTCATTCCTTGTCGGGCATCGCCAAGGCCCTCAACACGATCCTTGAACATCACCAGCTGCCCACCCATAGCGAGAGCACCGTTCGCACCTTCATTGGCGATGGCATCGTTAAACTTGTCGAGCGCGCCTGCCCAGACGGTTATGATCCTGGGCAAATGGCAGAACTCACTGGTGCGGTGAGTAATGAATACGCCACCGCTTGGAGAGATGGCACCGTCCCCTATACCGGAGTGAACGAGACACTCACCGCACTGCTGCAGAGGGGAACCAAGATTGCCGTTCTGTCAAACAAGCCGCACGCCTTCTGCCAGCAAATCACCGATCTCATTTTCCCAGACATCACCTTCACCGCAGTTGTCGGCCAGCATCAAGGCGTGCCTACCAAGCCAGACCCCACAGGCGCACTCGATCTAGCAAAGCTCTTAGATGCATCACCTGAGCAAATTGCCTTTGTGGGTGACTCCACCGTTGATATCGCCACCGCACACAATGCGGGCATGATCTCCGTTGCTGCCACTTGGGGCTATCATGACCTTGCTGACCTCATCTCCGAATCCCCTACGCACCGGATCGATGGCATCAATGAATTGCTCGATATCTTAAACAACTAGGCACCGTAAAATGTCCTACTCATCCCAGCCTTCCGACACTAGCGGCATGCCCAGCGGCATCCCCTACATTATCTCCAATGAGGCGGCAGAGAGATTTTCATTCTATGGCATGAAAGCGGCACTTGCCGTATTCCTTGCCAATTACCTCGGCGTACTCGGGGGCGAGTCGATGAGTGAGGCCAAGGCGACGGCCTACGTTTCCTTTTTCAACTCCGCGGTTTACCTCACCCCTCTTTTTGGCGCCTTAGTTGCCGATATCTTCTTCGGAAAATACCGAACGATCATCACCCTATCGATTGTCTATTGCCTTGGCCACTTGGTGTTAGCCCTCATGGGCATGGCTGGCATCGTTCAGCTTTGGCTGCTTGCCGGCTTGGGCCTTATTGCCATTGGCGCTGGCGGCATCAAGCCCTGCGTCTCGGCACACGTGGGAGATCAGTTTGGCAAAAACAACCAGCATCTCATCCCCAAAATCTTTAATATCTTCTACCTCTCCATTAACTTTGGCGCGGTTATTTCCAACCTTGCCATCCCCTTCATCCTCAAATGGTATGGCCCACACTGGGCATTTGGCACGCCCGGCATTTTGATGGCAATTGCTACCCTCACCTTCTGGATGGGACGTCGCAAATTTGTCCATATCCCGCCTCACGGAGAAGCCTTTGGCAAGGAACTCTTCAGCAAAGAAGGACTCGTCGCCATTGGCAAACTTGCCCCACTGTTTCTTTTTGTTGCCGTCTTCTGGTGCTTATTTGACCAGACGGCGAATACCCTCGTTTTTCAGGCACAAAAAATGAACCTCCGGCTCTTTGATTTTGAATTCATGCCTGCCGCATTGCGTGAGCTCGAGGTATTACCCTCCCAGATTCAGGCCGCCAATCCTTTCCTCATCCTCGTGCTCATCCCCATTTTCTCATGGTGGATCTATCCCAGCGTAGAGAAAGTCCTTCCTCTTACCCCGCTGCGAAAAATAGGCACCGGACTCTTTCTCATGGTGCTTTCCTTTGCCGTCATCTCCCTTGCTCAACAGGCGATCGACCTAGGCCACACCCCCAGCGTCTGGTGGCAACTGCTCGCCTATCTGATTTTCACTGCTGCTGAAATTCTCATCTCCATTGTCTGCCTTGAATTTGCCTACACCCAGGCACCGCGCAAAATGAAATCCTTTGTCATGAGCCTCTTTCTGCTCTCGGTATTTGCCGGCAACGCGCTCACCGGCATCATCAACACCTATATTCAAATCCCAGAGCTTTCCCTCGCCACGGACAAAACGCATCCAGGCTATGATGCCACCGCTGATACCCATGATGACCTCACTCTCATGACCAATGGCGAGATCCTCTCACCTGCACTGGACCAGCTCAAACAGAGCGCAGCCACTATCCAGTATATTTATGGGGTCAAAAAATCTCTGCCCACCACCGCTAGTGGCGCTAAAGCCCTCGCCTCCATCAACGATCCATGGGGCAGGCCACTGCGTTACACCCTCATCAGCTCAAGCTCTGCCCGTATCTCATCAGACGGCCCTGACCAAATCCACAAAACCGCATGGGATCTCGGCATCATCTTGACCGTCAGACAAAGCATCACCGAGGAACAGGGAACCTGGCTGCAACGTGAGAAAAAACGCCTAGGCATGCTAGATCAAGCCCCAGCTAATGGTCGAGGCACGCTACTGCAAAGCGCCTACTACGCT
>Ga0213861_10002630_pt1 | contig 15288 bp, 10 predicted proteins | sample PICome_4_FD_160110 | JGI IMG/M metagenome (GOLD analysis project Ga0213861, IMG submission 160110) | Coastal seawater microbial communities near Pivers Island, North Carolina, United States - PICO131 | ecosystem: Environmental > Aquatic > Marine > Coastal | place: USA: North Carolina... | reverse complement strand
GAAGCTCCTTCGCCGCGAGCCGTTGCTGCGCTGCGTCGCCCACGCTGAAGACGTGGCAAGTGCGAGAACCAACTTTAGAAGAAAACGCCGTTGATTATATTATCTATTTCCAGATTCGACAGCCCTGAGGGTCACCCCCCCTTTGGAGCGCTTTCGACCGTCTGCGGTTGTGGGTTACGGTCACGCGCCAGCAAAACGACGCCACGATTAGTCTGAGATCAACGCACAGTCAAAATCCCCCTTTGGAGAGCTTGTCCCGCTTTTGAAGTGGGAGGGAGAAGGGGGAGGACTTTTGACCTTGCTCCGTCATTGGGCAGATCGATTTTCCGGCAGTGCTGGCGGGTGACGATTGCCTAGCCACGGCATGCACTCGTCGTTTCATTCAACTCATTTTTGTTTGCGGTAAAATTCGCGGGCCCATTCCATTGCACCGGGCGTTTTCTGCCAAATTCTACCCGAATCATTGATACAAAAAATGGCTTCGTTTTCATCCCCCCTTCCCATGAAATCCGGCAAGTAATCGGGGACCATTTTTTCACCAGTTAAAAAGGCCATCACGTGCGGGTTGGTTTCGTATGCTTTCTTTAGCGCCCTATTGGATTTTAGCGAACTGCCCTCCTTTTTAAACAGGTACAGTGCATAAGTGTATTGAAACACAGCGCTGGAGTCGGATTGATAGGTTTTATACAATTTTTCGAATGCTTCCGCTTTATTTTGCTCCACCAGGCAGATGGCCAATTGATACCGAATCCCCTGGTTGTCATCTGAATTGAGCACCAACATCTCCTGGTAGTGGTTTATCGCTTCTTCCACCTGCCCGGTTAGATAGAGGCAGGATGCCAACCCTGCTTTTGCGCGCATAAAAGGCCTGGTTTCGTGGAATCCCCAAAAATGACCCTTAAATTCTTCAAAATCCTTTGCTCCAATGGCCCGTTTACCTGCTTCAAGGCCCTTGGTGTAATACTGGATTGCTTTCCCTACGCTTTTTTCATTAGCCGCCAGATAAACGTAGGCATCCGCATTATTGGGGTCTAACTTAATGGCTTCCTGGGCTAATTTCGCCCCTTTTCGAGGGGCTACGGCAAAGGCCTCGAGCAACAAGTCCTGCGCTTTTTCAGCATTGCTCTTTTTCCCTTTTTGGGGCGGCAGAATCTCCCCCAATTTTTTTCCGACAACGGCCTCATTCAGGAATTTTTGGAGTTCTTCTTCACTTCCGAAATTTTGTTCCCGAATATGCTTGAACAGCTCCGCCAAATCTTTTTCCATAGCCAATCTCATATTTTTCAGCTTGTCTTTTGCCATAATGGATGATGTACTTTGGTATGTAAACAATATAAGGAGTTGTGCTTAAAATTGCAAGGGGCGTTGGACATCCTGCTAAATTATGTATATCGAATTCGTACAGCAAACACGGCCGAATACAGCCACCGGATTTACCAAAAGCTGATGGTTCAACAAACCCGGGAATTGACCCAGGATGGGTCATCTGTTGCTAGCGAATGGCCACCTGGAAAGGCCTACGACCCCGAGGGGGTCGCTCCCAAGGCGCTACCTGCCGCAGGCGGCGTTCTTCACCAGCCCTCTCCACATTCACGGCCTGGAAAACTTCAAAAGCCAGGTATGCCGCGTACCACGGCACCATTACCTCTTTATCAGCTTACCACTAGCCAGGGGTACCCGTGCGGGGGTCAGTAACTGCAGCATGTACAGCCCCGGGGGCAAGGCATCAATATGCAGTGTAGCTTGACTTCCGTTGATCAACTGTTGCTGTAGCAATTGCCCGCGTGCATCGTAGATGAAGAGCAGGGCGGATGCTTGGGTGTCCTCCCATTCCAATTGCAGGAGACCCGTGCTCGGATTGGGAAAGAAACGCCAATGCATGCCCGCTGCCGATGCTGCCGTCCAATTGATGATATCCACAAAATTGCGCCCCAGCGTATGAAAGACGGTATTGGTAATGATCGGTTCATTGTAATCAAAATAGATGGCGGCAGTATTTTCAATGCGCGTTTCTAAAGGAGCATTGGTCATAGGCCTGACCGAATATTCCACAAAACCTTGCGAAGCTTCCAGATTGGTGGTACTGTCTGGTAGCAAAATATGGTCAAAGACGAAAGACAGGGCACGCGCCGAATCCAGCTCCATCCGATACGTATTACTGCTCACGCCTGCGCTAAAGGTGCGCATATCCAACCAAGGGCTGAGCGTGTCGCGGATGACGACGGTGAAGGCTGTATCATTGCCTGTATTTTGGAAGCGGATGCGGTATTCCAGCTTGCGATCGGGGGCGATGTAGTGCGCGTCGGCGTAACCTAAGGGTTCGGCCTGTTTGTCGTTGGGGTCGTAGGAACCTCGAATGATGGTACAATCCTCATCCACAAAAACCGCTTCATCGTCGAGGGGAAACTGGGTGGCGAAGCCCATGCTCGTCTCCCCTTGCGTGTTGGTGCCGCAGCCTTCTACCACTGCCGAAGGAAAAGACGGCCCAGGATGCCCTTGGGCTTGGGTAGCTTCCAGTCGGTAGGTGGCGCCATTGGCCAGCACACTCACGGTTGTGGCTTCGCCGGGCAGCAAGGGCGGCAAATCCTCGGGGGCTTGCATCAGCATGACCACATCTTGGACAATAATATAACTGCCTCCGGGAGGCATGGGCGCATCACCCACATTGCGAAGCGTGAACACCACCTCCTCAGGCGTACAAGCGCCCGATACTTGCAAGCTGGCGCCCGACCAGTCAAGATCGGCCTGCGGGCAAGGCCCATACGGTAAGCCCAAGGCTGTGATACAAAGGCTACTGCCCAACTGCGCCGCACAAGACACCTCAACATATACTCGAAAACTTCCCTCTTCGCCCGGTGCTAGCGGCAAAAGTGGTTGAAACCAGAGCGTATCTTCCGTAGTACCCAACAAGGGCATAGTGGCGGAAGCATAACTGAGCACACTGGGCAAAATTATGGCTACGTAGCCATCGTAAAGCGTGTCTGTACCTACATTTTCGTAATTTATCGTAAGGAGGCCATTGTCAAAACACCTTCTTAGTGTGCCAATATTTAAATTCACTTCCAGTAGTGGGCAATTGTCTAGCGGAAGCGCGAGGAGGTCCTGCACCTGCGTTTCGCCAGAACCTGTGAAACTGACGGTATAGCCTGCTGGTTCGCACAGCGTCCATGCTTCTGATACGGGAATGGCCGTCACTTGGTAGCTCCCTGTTGGCACATAGAGGCCGTAGTTGCCAGCGGCATCGCTCAGGCGGTATTCGAGGTAGTTGTCGTTGCGGATTTCAATGAGCCAATTGACCAAAGGTGTACCGGGTGCGGAACAGTCTTCCGTGCGGCGAACGGTGCCCTGGAGGTAGTTGCAGGCACCCAAAACATCGGAAAGCTGAATGATATCGTAGCATTGCGTATCTCCAACATTTGCGAGAATAATGGTAGCGTTGCAATCGCCCGCAGTAATGTGGTAAGGCCCGAGGATACTCGGCGTACCGTACGTTCCTGTATAAACGCCTCCAAGGCCGTCCCTTGCCCGCCAAGTAGTGCCCAAATCTGTTCCGCTGGGATTAACCAATATTTCAAAATAATCATCGCTGAAATTATAAGGCGTTCCGTTGTCATTCGGCAGGTATTGCCAGTTAGCGGAAAGACCGCAAGGATTGGGGCAGGCGATGTCTTCGTTTAGGGTGAATGATGTTGTGCAAGTGGCATCGGTGGCATCGGTTATTATTATTTCGTAAGTATTACCAAATGAATATAGACCAAACTCGAATTGGCCGTAGTTACCTCCCATTTCACCTTCTGGTATGCCCTCACTTGTAGATAACCAACCATTAGATACCGATGCTATACTGACAACATTGGCAATAACGATAAAGCCATTAGGGCCACAATTCGGTGGCAGGATAGTTGCACTGATCTCGCAATCGCAGCCCGTTGGCGCTGGTGGCGTATAAATAAATACTCGTGTACAAGCCGGATTATCGACATCTTGCAGTTGAAAAGTAAGGGTGCTTATCTCCAAAGAAGGCTGAAAAGCGGGGAAAGGTCCAATTTCCGTAGGCACGCCGTAAGTCCCCGCAAACAATACCGTTCCAAGCTCATTGATGGCCTGCCAAGTTTCGCCACTTGCCTCAGGGTTGGCTACGGTAAGGACGAGCGAGAAGCTATCATCGGAGCATTGGGTGGGGGTGCCATTGTTTAAAAATGGGAGGAGCGTTTCGGTGGTGGTGATGGGGCAATTACAGCTTATTTGGCCAGGGGTGAAAATGAAAGGAACAGAATATTCAGCTCCGTTTACTATTTCTACCGGAGTAGGCATACCAGATAACCCCAAATAACTGGCACTGTTATTATCAGCTAATTGAGTAAAACAAAGTTCTACCAGAGCAGATTGGTCAGGTAAGGTAATTCCTGCACCAAAGGGGTCATTCCACGTAAAAGTTAGATTTCCTGGACTAGGGTTGCCAATTGAACCTGTGGAAAACCCCTGAGATACAGGGTTGAAATTTACAGCGCCAGTATATCTTAATTCCGTAGGGTTATAGTTTCCACTAAACTGCATACCTAGTACATCGTTAAAGTCTGCCACCCTAAGTGGAACACAAATATTTTCTCCTGTGCAAGCATTGTACGCTTCAAAATAAAAATTTACGGGCTCTTGATTAACAATACAGCCATCAAGTATATTGAGTGGATAACTCCGTGCACAAGTCGGGTTTACAGCATCCCGAAGCGTCAGTATATGCGCATTGCCATCAGCAGGGGCAATAAAATCGAAGTCTCCACCAATCGGTTGATTTGCGACAATAACACCATCTATCAATAACTGATAATCTGTTCCGCCAGGTGAAATAATATTGCCATTACCTGATAGGGCAACAAAATCATCATTACAGGTATTAGGGGTTTGGTTGTTGTCCACTGAACCTACCGAGAACGTTAGAAAGGGCTCGCAATCGCAGCCTTCTGGCGCGGGTGGGGCGATGGTAAAAGTTGTGGTGCAAGTAATAAACATGTCATCCGCAATCCTAATATTCTGCGTATTCAAAGTACCATCACTATTTAACAAAGGAAAAGGACCCAGGATTTGGGGTTCATTATAATTACCTCCTGGCAGAAACTGTCCATTTCCTAAAACAATTCTCCATCCCGACGTAACATTGGCACCCTCAGCACTAACATTTACCGTAAAAGTGTAGGTGGCATCTGAGCAGCTGGAGGTGCCATTGTCAATGATGTCAATAGAAAGTATATCAGCAGTAAGTAAGCAGGTAGAAGGATCACAAACCGGCACCGGAATAAGCAGTTCTGCCGTACAATCAGCTACCGTAAGATCCGTTAAAATGATAAGATGATCCCCATCATTAATGGGATAGGGGCCGAATTCATATAAGCCATCTCCTGACCCACCTTCGGAGAAACCAATATCATTGGTTGTCCAGCCGTTGAAGCCACTACCTGAAATCTGGATAAAGGAATAAAAAACATCATCCGTCGGGTCTGTAAATGTGCCATTGAAATCACATACGGAAGAGATTACCACCACCTCCAAATCACACTGCGCCCGCACACCTACAAGTGCCAGAAAAAAGAGTCCAAATACCATCCATAACTGCTTCATGAGTATCGCGTTTAGTTTCGTGTCCTAAAAATGAGTGAAAGTAGTTAGAGACACAAACACATTTTTTTATATTTGTAAATAGTTTTTTGTTTTAAAAACCTATTTCATTTGCTATTATTCATTTATGTAAAACATATTAAAAAATAAATAATTTAAAAATAATTCAACTAATTGCCTCCTTGAACGAAGTGGAGCGCCGTCAACTGAAAGATTGGCTGGCTTCGCCGGTGCACAACCGTCGGGAAGAAGTGTGCCGTTTGTTTGCGCATATCGACAATTATCTTCACCACCTGCGGCTGCCTTTGGATCGGGAGCAGGTCTACCGCAGCCTTTATCCCAGTCGGGTTTTCGATGATTTGCACCTGCGTCAGCTTTGTCATTACCTGCTGCAAAGCACCGAAACATGGCTGGCCTGGCGCAACAGCGACTCCACCCCCACCCCCAGCCTACTAGCCGAATACCGGGCACGAGGGCTGGGCCGGTTGTTTGAACACAGCTATAAAAAAGCGATACAAACGCTGGAAAAATCCACCCATCGCCACCCCGAATACTACTGGCAGCACTACCTGCTGGCACGTGAGCGCTATGCCTGGGATTCGGCACGGGGACGATTAGGCAATCTGAATTTGGAGCATCAGGAAGAACTGCTACAAGTGGCTTTGCTGGGTTTTAAATTGCGGCAAGCCTACCTGAGTTTGGCACCACAACAGTTGAGCGATATGCCCGTCAATATCCCGATGCTAGATGCCGTACTCGCCAATGCCGCGACGGCCAAACAGCAAGCCATCCCCATGGTGCGGATCTACTACCTGGCCATTCAATTGTACCGGCAAACGGAAGAAGACGCTGTTTTTGAGCAATTTTCCGAGGCATTTCGGGCGCATAGCCACATCTTCACTACCGACGAAGCGCGTGACCTGCTCCTACTGGGGATCAACTTTGGTATTCGGCGCATCAACACGGAGCAAGGCGCCTACCTGCGCGCCTGTCTGCTGCTCTTCCAACAAGGGCTAGACACGGAGCTGCTGTTAGAGGATGGCCGCCTTAACACCCTTACGTACAACAATATCGCGGGTATTGCCATCAGGCTATTGGAGCTAGACTGGGCGTCGACCTTCCTCGAAACCTATCGTACTCGTCTGGATAGCCGGGATCGCGAAGCCGTATATGCCCTCAATGCTGCGCGCCTGGCCTATACCCGACGGGATTATGCCATTGCCTTGCAACTGCTCCGAACCTGCAATGACTTGGATTTTGTCCATCAAATGTCGGCGCGTATCCTACAGCTCAAAATTCATGTCGATAATCAGGAGATTGACCTCGCACTCAACCACATTCGCAATACCCGCACCTACCTCAAACGACAGCCCAATACCGGTTATCACAAAGAAAACTACCGCAATATCCTCCTTCTGAGCGAGCACTGGTGCAAACGCCCCGCTTATGACCAAGAGAAATACCACAACTGGTTAACTGCAGTAAAAAATACCCACCCACTGACGGAAAGAGCTTGGTTATTGGGCTTGATCTGAGGACGTTGCAAGGAGTTCTACCTAATATTATTCCATTCTTCCCAAGAATAGTAGGTCTCTTCTCGTATTTTTTTAAGTTCGCCTGCATGCAGATTGTAAACGCCACTACCCACAAAACAATTCGCGGGCTCCACATGCAGATAGTAAAAAGTCTAAGGGCTGTTTTTCTGACCACAATCACTTATCTTCGTTAAAGTTGTTTCATTCACCACCTAAAACGCAGTCTATTTGAGTACCCCACCGCCCTTCAGCTGTACCTATTCCAGCGGTTTTGCAGCAGTGCTGCACCAGCTGAACCTGAGCCTGGCCCTGAGCACCTACCAGGCGGGCAAAGTCATCCTCATCAGTCCAAACGATGTGCAATCCATCATCCAGCTGCCGCGGTCGTTCGGCAAAGCCATGGGCCTGGCCCTGCGCGCCGACCAGATGGCCATTGCTACCCTGGACGAGGTTATCCTGCTGCGCAACTCCCCGGATCTGGCCCGGCATTACCCCAAAAAGCCGGGCGTCTACGATGCGCTCTACCTGCCGCGGGCTACGTTCTTCACCGGCCCCCTCGATATTCACGACCTGGAATGGGGCCACGACGGGCTCTACGCCGTCAACACCTCCTTTTCCTGCATCTGCCGCATCGACGACCAGTACAACTTTACGCCGGTATGGCAACCGCCGTTCATCAGCAAGATCGCCGCCGAAGACCGTTGCCACCTCAACGGCATGGCCATGCACAGTGGCCGGCCGGCCTACGTGACTGCCTTCGGCACCGGCGATACGCCCCGCAGCTGGCGGCCCGCCGTCACCACCAACGGGGTGGTCATGGACGTCGGTACGGGCCAAATTATCAGCCGCGACCTGGCCATGCCCCACTCGCCGCGCCTGTACCCCGAGGGGCTTTTCGTCTTGCTGTCGGCCCGGGGAACCCTCCTGCAGATCGAGCCGGCCAGTGGCGCACAGACGGAAATTTTCCAATATCCCGGCTTCCTGCGGGGGCTCGACCGCTACGGCGACTACCTCTTCATCGGGGTGTCGCGCATCCGGCCGACGTCGAAAACGTTTAGCCAAATAGACGACCGCTTCAAGGCGGCACCCGCCGGCATCCTGGTGGTGCACCTGCCCACTGGGCAACTCGTGGGCCAGCTGAGTTACCAAACCAGCGTAGAAGAAATTTACGACATCAAAGTACTCCCCGGTCTCCGCCGACCCAATATTATGAGCACCAATACCGAAGAACACAAACTGGGGCTCGCTACCCCTACGGCCACTTACTGGGCCGTACCCAAAACCTGAATGAGCAACCGATCTTTTTAACTCTAATCTTTTATTATGATGAATTATTACGCCTCCAGGAAATGCCACCAACAGTGGCGTCTCCTCACCAGTAAGCTCAAAAACTTGCTGGCCACTGGCGACTTTGCCAGCCTGGCGCCCGACCAACAGACAAAGCTGACCCGCAGCCTGCACCGCTTGTGGCAACGCATGCGGCAGTTCCAGTCGCACCGCCAACTGCGGCGCGCACTGGGCGTAGCGGCCGTGCTGCTGGGCCTCGGTGCCGGTTCTGCCCTCCGGGCGCAGCCCGTCTTTGCCGAACCAGCCCTGAACCCCTTCGGGCTGACCACTGTCCCGGAATTGGCCCTGAGCACTTTCGTCGACATCGACGGCGACGGCGACCTGGACATCGTTTCCGTGGAATACACCGATGGGGCCAACCCCGATGAGCCAGAGCAGACCCTGCTCTTCATCGAAAACCAGAGCACCAACGGCACGGATCCCGTTTTTGCCGAACGGGTCAACGACTTTGCCGGGCTCGTCCTGGACCCCACGACAACCTACATCAGTCCTACGTTTGGGGATCTCGATGGTGATGGGGACCTCGATCTGCTCATCGCCACTTATGCACCTGGCGCAAATGATATTTACTACTACGAAAACATCGGCACGGCCGCCGCGCCCGCCTTTGCCGAGCCAGTGGCCAACGCTTTTGGCCTGGATCAGAACTTCGACAACAACGATGGCGGAATTATTCACCTGGCCGATACCGATGCCGACGGCGACCTCGATCTGGTGAGCGGCTACTACGCCTACGATTACGACACCGAAATCACCACGTTTGGCATCGGCCTGGTCGAAAACACCGGCACGCCCACCGACCCCGCCTTTGCGCCGGGGCAGATACTGACGACCGCCGTACCCGAAGGGCAAATCAATTCCTTGATCTTTGACGTCGCGGATATCGACGGCGACGGCGACCTGGATGTCCTCGGAACCAGTAATTTCGATTATTACGAGTTTACCCAAAACCTGGTTTTCTACGAAAACACGGGTACAGCCGAAGCCATGAACCTGGCTGAGCCGGTGCTCGACCCCTTCGGCCTGGAGAATAGTATGTTGCAAGGATTGATTACGCCCGTCCTACTGGGCGACCTGGATAACGATGGCGACGTAGACATCCTGCTCCAGAATGTGTACGATCCCCTGACCGAGACCCTGAGCTGGTATTACTACGAAAACACCACCATGGTGGGCACCCGCGACCGGCCCGAATGGGCGGCTTCGGCCCGGGTATTCCCAGCTGTAAGCACGGGGCAGTACCGGCTGGAGGTGAGCAGCACCGCAGCGCAGGCATTTTTTACCCTACGCGTATTCAACGCCAGCGGCCAGCTGCTGGAACAGCGCCAACTGCCCGGGGCCACCTTCCTGCAAGCGGACCTGGACCTGACCAACCAGCCCGCGGGCACCTATTTGGTGCAGCTGCAAAGCCCCACCGGACAGTGGGTTCAACGGGTGGTGAAGCAGTAGACACCTCGGCAAGCGCAATAGATTGAAAATAAAAGGGGCAGCCTAAAGCATATTTAGGCTGCCTCCGTTATTTGGGGGTGAAGCAGGCACGGGATATTTACTATGCTTTCTTTTTGCGTCCTTATCCCCTTTCGGATGTAAGCATAATGTGTTATTTTTATCCCACCTAAACCCCACATTATGAAGAAGCATAATGCTGCTGGCAGTTGCCACCACCAATGGCGCTATCTCACCAGTAAACTCAATAATCTCCTGGCGTCCGGCGCCTTTGCCCACCTGGCACCCACCCAGCAAGCTAAAATGGTGCGCAGCCTGCGCCGTTTGTGGCAACAGATGCGGCAGTTTCAGTCGCACCGCCAACTGCGGCGCGCGCTGGGCCTGGCAGCCGTGCTGCTGGGTCTCGGTGCCGGTGCCCCCCTGCAGGCCCAGCCTGCCTTTGCCGAGCCGGTTCAGAACCCCTTCGCACTGGTCCCCAGCCAGCTATTTGCCCTGAGCACTTTTGCCGACCTCGACGGCGATGGCGACCTCGACATCGTTTGTGTGGAATACGACCGTGGCATTAACCCCGGCGATCCGAATCAGCGGCTGGTCTACCTCGAAAACCAGGCTACCAATGGCACCGGGCCGCTTTTTACCAGCCCGGTCATTGACTTTGCCGGAGTGGTACTGGATGTCGAAACCGTCCATGCCAGCCCTACTTTTGGCGACCTCGACGGCGATGGGGACCTGGATATGCTCATCTCTACCATCCTGCCCGACGCGAATCCGGTGTTGTTCTTCGAAAACACCGGCACACCCACCGCGCCCGCCTTCGCCGCGCCGGTCGCCAATGCTTTTGGGCTGAACCAGAATTTCGACAACAACAGCGCTGGCGTGATTCGCCTGGCCGATACCGATGGCGATGGCGACCTGGATATGCTGAGCGGCTACTACGCCTATGATTATGACAACTTAGTGGCCGTGTTTGGCATCGGCCTGGTCGAGAACACCGGCACGCCCACCGCACCCACCTTTGCGCCGGGGCAACTCCACACCACGGCGTCACCCGTAGGGCAGATCAATTCCCTAATCTTTGACGTCGCGGATATTGACTCCGACGGCGACCTGGATATCCTCGGGACCACCAATTTTGCTTATTCCGACTTCTTCCAAAAACTGGTTTTCTACGAAAACACGGGCACCACCGCTGCCTTCAGCCTGGCCGAGCCAACGCTCAACCCCTACAGCCTGAACAGCAATCACCTGGAAGGACTATTTACGCCCGTTCTGCTGGGCGACCTCGATCAGGATGGCGACGTAGATGTCCTGATCCAGAATGTGTATAATTCTGCCACCGCGACCCTCAACTGGTACTACTACGAAAATACCGCCATGGTAGGCACCCGCGACCGGCCCGAATGGGCGGCTTCGGCCCGGGTATTCCCGGCTGTAAGCACGGGGCAGTACCGGCTGGAGGTGAGCAGCACTGCGGCGCAGGCGTTTTTTACCCTACGCGTAGTCAACGCCAGCGGCCAGCTACTGGAACAGCGCCAACTGCCCGGGGCCACCTTCCTGCAAGTGGACCTGGACCTGACCAACCAGCCCGCGGGCACCTATTTGGTGCAGCTGCAAAGTCCCACCGGACAGTGGGTCCAGCGGGTGGTAAAACAGTAGGTTTACCGTACAACCACAACCGCCTGGAGATAACTGGGGGAGCAGGAGCTTCCTCAGCTATTTTTATGCGGGGCAGATCCGGGAGGCAGCGGCTCCCCAGGGGAGGTTACGTGTACCTTTGCGTGAGTTTGGCCAGCGAAGAAGGTAATCTTTCCGATGTCCGCCCTGCGCCTACGATTCAGGTGGCCTTTTTCACCATGACTAGCCTGAACCCAATGCGGGGATCAGGCTGTTCAAAGGCCTGCTCAATGGTCACTTCACTTGGCAGCGTGTCCCAGCCCCCTCCGGTATAATTTCCATTTTCAAGCATTTCCTGTACATTTCCAACCACGTGTTGAAATCCCAACCTATTCTGCACGTATTTCTTCTTGGTATTGCCTAAATAATTGCTGTTGTTATTTGCGATCACACTAAAGTGTCCACCATCAATCGAATAGCCATCTTCAAACTTCAGGTTAAAGCTGAATTTTTCGTAGTCTGCTGATCTGTCTGAATCGTATTTTATGGCGACGGTACTTAGGAGGCGGTTAAATTCATCCCGGTTCGGCAAGCGGAAGTAGATGTTTTCATTTTTATCCGCTATTTTACCATTCAGCCATTGACAATAAGCTTTTGCCCCTTCCGGGGTGATATTTACTACAGGATATTCGTCGTATGCTACGTGGTCAAAATAATTCCTTTCAATTGGCGCTATAAAAACGTCTCCCAGACTGATGCTCCAAAATTCTGACTTGACCCGGTATCTTTCGAATTGCCTTAAATCAGCGAGCGGAATGTCGTCCAAAAAAATGCGGTATTGCTTGTTCGTAACTTCAAATTTTGAATAAAAAAGGGTATCATTTTTACTTAATGACACAAAATCGCCAAGTTCCAGTCCCACTTCTTTTGGCAAGGACTTAAACACCAGGCAGGACGTCGCCAAAAGACAAAACAGCAGTAAAACAAATAGAGAGGCAGTCTTCATTTCTTCGTGAAATTTGATTGATGATTTGATAATCCAGCATCCCCCTGTTTTAGAATCTGCCGAACAAGTCTAACAATAAACCGGTTTGGCCAGGATCAACTATTCTCTCCCTGGGAGTATATTTGGAGGTAAAAGTAAAGATAAACCAAAAGCCAGACCTGCCGCGTGCCACGGCACAATTACCCCTTAATCATAATGGCATTCGCCCGGGGGGCAGCAATTGAAGCAGGTACAAGCCCGGGGTAAGGTGTCCGAACGATGCGCAATCCATTCAGAAGCGAATATCCGGGCACTGGGGGTGCTGTTCGGTTTTCAATACATCCGTTAGCAGTTTATAAAAAACAGGCTTTTGTTCCTGGTAGTTGTTTAAGAAACGCTGGTAATCGGCACACCTTCTAAACAGAATTACCCGGGCCTGGCTAGGTTGCTCCGTGAAAAGTACCAAAGCCTTTCCCTGTGGGTCGACTAACACAGCCTGGTAGGTGATTGCTACGCCATTGATGTCCCCGATCAGGTTTTTGCCAGCAATCTGCCCTTCTCCGGTAACGGTTGTCCCCACTACAACCCATCGGTATTGATCCCCATTTTGGGTTACCTCGTACTTCAGGGCTTGATTTGGGGTATGCCATAAGCCTTCGACATGGATGACGCGAGGCTCGCTGTCCCCGGGATTTTTCCTTACGCTAATCGTTTTGATCAACTCATTGTTCCCGCGATCGCTTTCGTTCAAGCGGTTATCCGGATCAATGACCAGTTTCGTTTGCAGTTGGCCGTACCAACTCTCGTAGCCCGCGTACTCAAAGGAAAGGAACCTTTCTTCGTTGGCGTCGAGCGAGAGCGTCCAGGTTTTTGCCGAGCTGCCAAAATGGATACCCGCCCACCATTCCACCCGGAAGTTGGCAGCGGGGGCGTTCCCTTTGTTGCGGATCAGGCAGGAAACGTTGACCGGATCATGCTGCACCGGCGGATCGGGGCTAAACGTCCAATCGGCGATGTACACATCCGCCAGCCCCTGGGCGGCTCCTCCCCCAGGTATCGCTCCCCCAGGTATCGCTCCCCCGGGTTGTTCCATAAATCCACCGGCGGGAGGCGCAGCTGGTTCATCCGACTGACAGCCATCCCTCAACAGGAAGCTCAGTACAACAACCACAACCGCCCCCAGGGTGGGCAGCAACCAGGCGGGCCATTGTTTAGCCATCGGCAAAGGCTTAAGGGGCGGTGCCGGAGAAGGTTCCTCCATGCTGTTGATCACATCCAGAATGGCTTTTTGGAGTTTGGCATTTTCGAGGTGGGCTTCCTCGGCGGAGATCAGGTGGAGGTTCTCTTTCCGGCGCAAGTCGTTGTACTGGGTACGCAGCATGATGACATCATCGCGCAACCGACCGTGCAGCGTACTGCTGCTTTGCAGAATGGTAAACAACTCCTGCAGGGCGTCATCGATCTTTCCTTTGATGATGAAATCGCGGACGTAGTTGAGCTCTAGTTTACTCATGGTGCTCCTTTTTTGTCGGTGGACGAGGTAGCTGCCGGAAAAACGGCTATAAATCACCCTTATGGGGTTTCCCAAACTTACTTTAAAACTAACCTCCCCCACCTTTACCCGCCCTGACAATAATCACCTTAAGACCTGATTGTCATCACAATAGCAGGCCGGCATCAAATTCCGCAAAAATCCGCCTGGCGGGTAATTCCTCCAAGGCAATGGCCAAAGTAAACACGGGGTTGCTCCGGTCGTATTATTTTTTTGAAATCGCTTTTAATTGCGTGACAAACCTTGCCCGCCAAACGAAAAAACCCTAAATTAAGTACACCAAACCTTACCCTATAAAAACGGTCATTCTGCAAGTTATTATCCACGAGTTGGAGGATATCCATGAGTTTGTGCACCACTACCTGCCATTGATTCAAGACAACTCCTTGCTACTTAAACTCTCCTTCATTGATCCCCTTCGGGTAGGCTCCGACGAAATTGGCATTGCCTGTAGTCCTGCCGTAGCAGCGCGTATTCAATCCATTCTGGAAGGACACGTTTCTTTCCATACTACAGATTATGACGAGATCCGGGAAAGCGACCGCCCGCTAAGGGGGATTAAGCATATCCCCGGTTCATAAGCTGGAATATATCGGAGAAAACCGGTGGCGGCCCCCAGGCCTGGAAATTGGCACAAACCCTGGCGCGTACCTTACAGGAAGGACGCGCCGAAATCGATGCAGAAAATGCAGCATTGCTATTGGAGATACTTGGCAAAATGCCGTAGTCAACAGGCACCTGGAAGAGTGCCGCCAGGTTTACCATAGGTCATTGCGCCTATTTATTGGGGGGGTCACCTTTTCGTGGTGAAAGATGACCCCCAAAGCCCGGCTGGCAGCAGGGCGTACTACCCGTGTGTAGCCAGCGGCGTGGTCGAGCCAGCGCCCTACCCCTTGCGCACCTCCTTAGCCGCGGCGGCGTACGCCTCGTTGGCAGCAATCTTGTGGCCTGGCCGCGACCAGCGTATCCGTTCCTCGCGTTCTGCTGCCGTCTCCTCCTCCTCCAGTGGCTCCCGCTTGGGTGCCTTGCTGTAGGCTGGCGTAGGTTGCAGGCCCAGCACGTCAAACATATTCAGGTCGCTGTGCATATCCGGATTGGGGGTGGTCAGCAGTTTGTCGCCGGCAAAGATCGAGCCCGCCCCCGCCATAAAGCAGAGCGCCTGCCCTTCGGTCGACATCTCGGTGCGGCCCGCCGAC
>Ga0213861_10002624_pt1 | contig 15300 bp, 10 predicted proteins | sample PICome_4_FD_160110 | JGI IMG/M metagenome (GOLD analysis project Ga0213861, IMG submission 160110) | Coastal seawater microbial communities near Pivers Island, North Carolina, United States - PICO131 | ecosystem: Environmental > Aquatic > Marine > Coastal | place: USA: North Carolina... | reverse complement strand
CGGCTGTTCACAACCGTAAAAACCTCGCGAATACGTGTATCACGCCTCCCACGCTAAAAAGCGTGGCAAGCTCTTCCTTTTCAAGGGAAGAGCTTGCCACGCCCCTTCGGCGTGGGCTGGGGGATGGGTTCTAAAGGGAGTCCAGACGCGCGATTTCTGCCGAGGTAAGTGGTAAATTTAACGCTGGCAGATTAACTTGCAACTGGTCTGAGACTATTGCACTGCTCAAAAGCCCTGGAATAGGCGATTGACGACTATTCACAGCTGTTAAAACCTTGCGAATACGCGCAGCACGCCTCCCTTCCTTTTCAAGGGAAGGGCTTGCCACGCCCCTTCGGCGTGGGCCGGGGGATGGGTTATCACCAGAGGTGTGCAGCGACGATCAACAAAGTTTAAAAGCACGTCCACGCTAAAAAGCGTGGCAAGCTCTTTCGTTGCGAGACTCTGCTTTCGTTGCTGCGCTGCGAGAACTAATTTTAGAAGAAAACCCTGTTGGTTATATTAGTTATTTCCAGATTCGACAGTCCTGGGGGGTAGCCTGCCCACGCTAAAAAGCGTGGCAAGCTCTTCCCTTCCAAAGAAGGGAAGCATGATGCGCAGATTTGCAAGGTTCTTATTTTTCTTTCCCAGCCTAGCTATGTGCCCTCTGTGCCCTATATGCCCTGTGTGGTTAAATCCCTGTGTGGTTAAATCCCTGTGTGGTTAAAAACCAAGCCCGTTTTATCCCCCGTATTTATTCTTTTACTACCTTGATCCAAACAAAACGAAAATCCATGGATCAACCACAACGTCTTCTATCGCTGGATATCTTTCGGGGCATGACCATTGCCGCCATGATTATGGTCAACAATCCGGGCTCCTGGAACCACGTGTACGCCCCGCTCCTGCACGCCGAATGGCACGGCGTGACGCCTACCGACTGGATCTTTCCCTTTTTCCTGTTCATCGTAGGGGTTTCGATCGCCTACGCGCTGGGCCGCCGCAAGGTGGAAGGCGTCGACCGCGGGCAGTTGATCCGAAAAATTCTGATTCGCACCCTCCTCATCTTTGGGATTGGTTTGTTTCTCAACGGTTTTCCGTTTTTCAACCTCTCCACCATCCGCATTCCGGGGGTTTTGCAGCGCATTGCGTTGGTGTACGGCGCCTCGGCCCTGCTGTTTTTGTACCTCAGTCCACGGCAACTGTTCTGGGCGGGGGTAGGTTTCCTGCTCTTGTACTGGGGCCTGATGACCCTGGTGCCCGTGCCCGGCGGCGTGGCACCCAACCTGGAAGCCACCACCAACCTGGGCGCCTGGCTAGACCGCACGGTGATGGGTGGCCATTTGTGGTCGCAGGCCAAGGTCTGGGACCCCGAGGGGCTGCTCAGCACCATTCCGGCCATCACCACGGGCCTCAGCGGCATCCTCACGGGAAACTGGCTGCGCAGCAAAAACGATGGCTTCACCAAGGTAGCGGGCATGATGGTCATTGGCACCATCCTGCTGGCCCTGAGCTTTGTCTGGGACCTGAGCTTCCCGATCAACAAAAAAATATGGACGAGCTCCTACGTCTTGTACACCTCCGGGGTGGCTTTGCTGTTCCTGGGCACCGTCTACTGGCTGGTCGACCTGAAGGAATACAAAGGCTGGACCAAGCCCTTCGTGGTGTACGGCACCAACGCCTTGTTTGTCTTCGTGATGTCGGGCATCGTAGCCAAATTGCTGGGCACCATCCAGGTGATGGGCGCTGCCGGTGAAAAAATCAGCCTCAGCGCCTGGCTCTGGGAGAGCGTCTACGAGCCGGCTTTTGCGTCGGCCCAAATGGCGTCGCTGGCCTACGCACTGACGAACGTGCTGTTTTTCCTGGGCTTGTCGTGGGTGCTGTATGTGCGGGAGATTTTTATTAAGGTTTGATGGGCTCTTCTCCGTTTCTCCGTAGCGCAGGGTTTGAAACCCTGCGCTACGGAGCGGGGACGGGGTGCGACGGCGCGCTATATTTCCATGTTTTTTTTCGCCCCAAGCAAATGAATCTATGGTGATTACTGCCGATGATTACGAAGCTATCTGTAACGCTTGCCGGTGGGTTAAATCAGGTTTTTGAAAAAACAATGAAATGTCCGTTAATTGAACACACTAAATAGTCTTTTTGAAAAAAACCGATCTTCTGTGCCACTGCTATTCCTTTTAGTAGCAGCTACCCTGTTAAGGACAATAGGATTAGGGCAAGAAAATTTTTGGTTAGACGAAGCCACCTCTATAGAGACGGCACACCTGGGTATCAAGAACATTATAGCAACGAGTCAAGCCAACGACGTTCATCCACCTTTATATTACATTTTATTACATTTTTGGTTGAATGCCTTTGGTACTAGCGAAGTAGTCGCGAGGCTTTTTTCTGCTATTTTTTCAATCATTACTATTCCTGTCTTTTATCGATTCACGCTTCGTCTTTTCGATCACAAAACAGCTTTGATTGCAACTTCCCTTTTGACATTTTCCCCATTTGCCATATTCTATGCTCAAGAGGCGAGGAGCTATAGCTTATTTGCGCTCTGCATATTAGCCTCTTTTGTTTACTTCTACAAATGCATTAATTCAACAAACAAGCATTTTTTCCCAATAGCCGGATTTATCTTTTGGTCTACTTTAATGCTGTTCTTACATATTTATGGACTGTTCTTTTTATTCAGTCAATTTATTGTTTTCGCTTATTGGCTTTATGTGAACAAGCGAATCACTCAATGGCATCCGCTTTGGGCTGCTTTTATAATTTCTGGGTTGGTCTTCTGTCTTTGGGTACCATCATTATATACGCAGACACAAGTTGTCGTCACCAAAGGATATTGGATACCCAGTGCAACTTTGGGTTATTTACTCTATACCTTTTTTGAGATTGCTGGTGACTATCGAATCTCCAGATTAGTGTCGCTCTTATTCTTAGGTATTTTCATTTACGGAGGGAAAACCTATTTAGTCCATGTCATCAGGCAAATCACAAACGAACCTTTCATTTCTATTTTGGTAGGATGCTGGGCTTTTGTACCAATTGTGGTTGCTTTTTCGGTTTCACAAATTGCACCTTCCATTCTATTGGCACGGCCACTTATTGCCTCGGCAATGCCATTGTTTATTCTTACAGCCGTGCTTTTACAGAATATTTCCAATAAGCAGCTAAAGACTTGGAGTCTTATTTTTATTTGTACCTTGTTTATGGTATTAAATGGAAAACGATATCTATATCTAGAAAAAGAAGATTGGCGATCAATTGCTGCGATTATCGACCATCCTGCTGCTCCAAAAGCTGATGCAATTGTCCTTCATGAATATTTCTGCAATACACCGCTCAACTATTATTATAGTGGCAATTTGCCCTTTATTGATTTACCGCCACGTGGTACGGGACTTCAAATCAGTAGCACTAATATTCAACAAATTGTGGACAAAAATATGGATGCATTTTGGCTTGTTGTTTCACATACTAGACATCCAGAATCTTGGATTGTAGCACAATTTACCCAACAAGGTTATCATTTAGCAGCAGAACACAAACTCATTGGCGTGGAGTGTTTTCTTTTATCTCGAAGTCAATAAAAATTTCACCTTTTATCCCTACAATACTCGGTACTCATGTGTGGTATACTCGGCATAATACCTCAAGCAGGAAAATCACTACCTACACCTATTTGGCAGGCGGCTTTGGCTTCATTGGCACATCGCGGACCTGACAGCAATGGTGCTTTTGAAGTGGCTAATGGCGTGTTAGGGCATCACCACTTATCCATTTTCCATACCTGGGTAAGAGACCACAACTTGTTTAAGGAATATTTTCATTGGCAAGATGGCTATGCTGCCTTTTCGGTAAGCCCGAACCGGGTGCCTACCATCAGAGGGTACATCAGGAAGCAGGAGGCCCATCACCGAAAACAGCCCTTTGAAGTGGAGTGGGAAAACTTTAAAAAGCATCAGCTTGTTTTTCCTGATGAGGTTTGATGGCTGCCTGTTCCGTCCCCGCTACGGAGGAGACGGAGCGACGGGGTGAGCACAATTTTCCCCATCTTTGTCTTCTATAATTAACTGCCCCCAATGGACATTTGCTTTCTCCCAGCCTGGTTTTACGACATCCGAGGGGAAGGAGGCGGCCTATTCTTCCAGGAACAGGCGCTGGCCATGCAGGCGGTAGTAGAAAAGGTGTCGGTCTTCTACCCGGCGTTGGAGCCCCGCTACTGGGGGCCGGAGAAATGGTCGCTTACGCAAACCCACCAGGTGGCCGTTTTCAAGTACCAGGGTTTTAGCTTTCCCAAAAGGATCACACCGCTGTTGTGCTATTACCGCCGGCAAATAGCAACATCTTTTGCTATTTTTCTCCAGTACCGCGAGGGCAAATTACCGGACCTGATTCATGCCCACAGCCTGTGGGGAGCCTACGCGGCCCTGGTGATTAAAGAAAAGTGGGGTATTCCCTTCGTGTATACGGAGCACCTCAGCAAGTGGACCGCCACGGATTACAACCTGCCCCGACGGCATCTTCACCTCTTGAAGCACATCCAGCAGCGAGCCGATCTGGTCACCGCAGTAAGTCGCAGGCTGGCCGACAAAATTAACGAAGCATGCCAGACCCAAACGACGTTGGTGACCCCCAATATGGTGGATACCGATTTTTTCACGCTGCCTGCCACGAAAAACAATAAACCCAAAGTCTTCCACCTCATCTCCATCGGTGATCCCTGGCATAAAAAGGGGTTGGATATCCTTCTGGAAGCCGTTGGTATCGCGCAACGGCAAACACCTACACAGTTGAAGTTAACGTTAGTAGATAGAATTCCTGACCGCCCCCCCCTGCTAGCCCTCATCCAAAAACACCAGCTAGACCAGCAGGTACATTTTGCCGGGCGGCTGAATCGAGAGGCCCTGCGCGCGGTGCTGCAACAACAAGACCTCCTGGTTTCCGCCGCACGAATAGAATCTTTTGGGATCACCATGATCGAAGCGCTGGCTTGTGGTGTACCGGTCATTGCAACGAAAACCGCCGGCTCACTGGACATCCTCCGTCCGGGATACGGGGTGTTGGTGGAGCAGGAAAATCCGGCACAATTGGCAGCAGCCATCCTCCAGCAGGTCAACAGCGGCCCAGAATTACCACCAGCTGCGCTGGCACAATTTGCTGAAGAAAACTATGGCAAGCCTGCCTTCTGCGCACGTTGGTTGACACATTACGCCGCCATTTTAGACCCTACCAACGCGCCCCGCCCATGATCGTTGAACAAAAAAAGCTGCTGCGCTGGCTGACCTTTCCGGCTACCGACCAGTTACGACCGAGCCTGATCAACGTGTATCAGCAGTGCAACCAGCGCCGCCGGTTGTGGACACACGTGTGCCAGCCTTTTACCACTTACCTCATCGACCTGCGCTTGCCGGAGTGCACCCTGCTGACCAATTATTCCAAAAAATTACGCCAAAATATCCGGCGCGCCAAAAACGCGGGTATCCGCATTGAACGCGACCAGGACCCGACAGAAGTGATCCGACTTTTCAAACCGACCATCCGTGCCAAAGGGCTCCGGCGCCTCGGCCAGCAAGACTTCGCCACCAAAACGGACCTGCTAATCACACGGGCAGTGCATCCGCAAATGGGCGTTCTGGCGGCTCACGCCTACCAGCTGGATTGGGCCACCAAAACGGTAAAGGGCGTTTACAATGCCTCGGCCTTCCGGCTCTATCCCGACGACAAGGTCGCGCAGTACGCCTGTGGCCAGGCCAACTCCCTGCTTTACCACGAAGATTTTTGTAGCTTCGGGCACCAGGGATTTGTCACCTACGATTTTGGCGGCTACGGCGGCGAAGCGCCGCAGGTAGATTATTTCAAGGATCGGTTTGCCGGCCAGGTGGCCCAGCAGTACAATTACTATCCCCTTTGGTATTTTTGCGTCCGCTGGTGGCGCAGCCAGTGGAAAAAATGGACCCATGGCCAATAACGAACAGTACCGCACCTACTGCGACACCCACCGGGCTGACGTACCCCTCTTCTACCAGGATTGGTGGCTGGACGCCGCCGTGGGTCCCGACCGTTGGCAGGGGCTGGTGAGCGCGTCCACGTTTGAGGACAAAGCCGCCATTATGCCGGTGGTAGCCACTAGGAAGTGGGGTCTGCCCACCATTCGCCGCCCGCCGCTGACGACCTACCAGGGGCCGTGGTGGGCTGGTTTTCAGAATTTGGCTACCGGGCAGCAGGTGGCCCTCATCCAGCAGCTCTGGCCCGAACTGATTGACCAACTGCCACAAGTCAGCCATTTTCACCAGACCCTCTTCCCGGGCCTGACGTACGCCTTCCCGTTCCAGGAGCGGGGCTACCAGCTCGGCGTACGCTACACCTATACGCTGGACCTGCGCCCGCCAGCGGCCCAAATTTTTCAAAACTTTCGCCGTGATGTGCAGCGCAAGATCAGGCAGTATGGCCCCGATTCTGAAGTAGTAACGAGTACAGACCTGGCTTCTTTCCTCCCTCTGGCAGAAGCCGTCTATGCCCGGCAGGGTCTGCCTTTGCCCTACCGCCAGGCAACGCTGACGGCTCTTTTTCAGGCCGCCTACCAGCGGCAGCAGGCCCGGCTGTTCGTCCTGCACCACCGCACGGAGGGCCTCGTGGGTGGGTTGGTGGTGTTTTTCGATGCGGAACGGGTGTACCTGCTCCAATCGGGCATTTCCGCCGCCGGCCGCAAAACTGGCGCCTTCCAGGTGCTGGTCTGGGCCGCCCTGCAACACTTTGGCCCCAGCCACCAGGTTTTCGACTTTTGTGGGAGTATGATCCCTGGTATTGCGGATAGAAATCGTTCTTTGGGGGCGGTGGTGGAGGTGTTTTTGGAGGTGCGGAAAAGGAAAAAAATTCTTAAATTGATTCAGAGCTTATAACACTTACAATATTGTAATCAACATGCCAAATGATGTTTTATTTTCAATCATTATCCCTACCTACAATCGTGCTTCAATTTTGCCGCGAGCAATAGAAAGTGTAATTACTCAAGATTTTTCTAATTGGGAACTAATCATCATAGATGATGGCTCAACAGATACTACTAGAGCGGAAGTAGAAAAATTCCTGAAAGATGGGCGTATCAGCTATTTTTGGCAAAAAAACAAAGAACTTAATGCTGCGCGTAATACGGGCATTAAATTAGCCAAAGGAACTTATCTTGCCTTTTTGGATGACGATGATTACTATCTTCCCAACCATCTCTCCTATTTAGCTAAAATTTTAAAAGATAAAAATTATCCTCATATAGCTATTCGAACAAGGATGTGGAGGACAAATAAAGGTTTTAAACAAAAAAGTATATTATTAAACGACAGCTTTCCTAGTTGTATTGGTCATTTCTGGCAAAACCCAACGAATCTTCTTTCTTTCGTCTTCCATTCTAGTATTTTTCAAACACATATTTTTAATGAGGAATTAATACTTGCTGAAGATTTTCATTTTTTATTGCGTGTTTTGCTGGACTTCCCTTTTGTTCAGCTTGATGAAGTAACTGTGGTTTATCAATTACAAGAGACTAGCCGTAGCGTTTCATATTATTCAGAGAAACATCTAGAAAAAAAAATCAACTCATTCAACGATATCTGGCTAATTAGAGGTGAAGATTTACTAAAATATCTTCCCCATAATGCTTTAAAGCGAAAAATAACTCGCGAATACCTACATTTCACAAGGATATCATTTCGCAACAATGCTAAGAAATTAGGTTGGAAATATTTTTTTTCTGCCTTAAAACAATTCGATATCAAAGCAATTAATGACTATACCTATACATTTCTTATTGGTATCTTTAAGTAACATCTTTTATTCATTGATTATTTTTTTAATACCTGTCCATAATTTGTCGGGTATTAAAATTTTAGCCTTATTTCTTATTCGAGCAAATCGAGTCAAACCTAGTACATTGACTCCCATACAATCCCAGTAAGGAATTCTTAATTCTTCACTAGGTTTCAGCTGAAAATCAGCAGGAATATATTTTAAATAAAGTTCTCCTGCCAATTCTGGATTTAAACAAGCCAGCATTCTAAGATGGTGATAGGTTGCCATATAGAAGAAAGTAGCATTAATATTCCAATACTGTACTAAGTTCTGTTTCAGGTAAGTCGATAATCGACCACTTATATGAATATGGGATATTAAAGCCTGCTCTGGATTTTTTTTAGTTATTCGATCTTTAGCGTCAGTATGATAATAACAAGCTGAACGATGATCTTGAATAACTTTAACCTCATTTTGTAAAAGCCGTAATAATAAATCAGTATCCTGTCCATTCGTAATTTTTTCATCCCAACCCTTAATTTTTCGGAGTACTTTGCTATTGTAAAGATTAGCGGAAGTTTGTCCACAATGACTAACATGTCCTAGTCCTTTCCAAATATCAGGCCATAATTCTAAACGGTATTTACTGTTTTCAAGTACAATTATTGGCGTTCCTAATATCAATTGGGTATTGTGTTTGATTAAGTTAGACTGTCTAATCAACTTCCCAGGCAACAACTCATCATCCGCATCCAAAAACTGTACCCATTCACCTTTGGCGTGGGCTAATCCTAAGTTTCTAGCGGCCGGTGCACCTTGAACAAACTCCTGCAAAACCTGAATTTTATCCGGAAAGCGGCTCTGGTATTGCGTTAACAGTTCCAGGGTATGGTCCGTAGAATTGTTATCCACACAGATGATCTCGGTGTAGGCATAGGTTTGCGCTAAGGCGGAATCCAGGGCGCGTGCTACGTAAGCTGCGGCATTATAGGTGGGGATGATGATGGTTACGAGCATTGGAGCATATCTATTCTTACGTAATCAACCAAAGCTTAATAGCCCATAAAAAGCTACACAATAGGGCAAAAATAAGGCTTTGCAGGAGTATTGTTCTCAAAAACGGCAACTGCCCAATACGACACAATTGGTGAAAATGAAAAAAATACCCGAGCAAGCTCCCAGCCGCAAATAAGAAGAGCGCCTGATGCAGGGAAAACCAATACAAACCAATAGCCAGCGGAATAATTCGGCTAAGAAACAACACAAGCTGGGTGATCAAGGAAGCGCGTTCGGCTTCGGCGACCCGATAGATGGCTGATAACGGCGAGGTACTTAATCTAAAAAGCACAAAAAAAGCCAGATACTGGGCGATGACCCCTCCTTCTTCCCAGGCTGCACCAAAAACGAAGGAAAATATTTCAGCCCCCCACACGGTTAATAGCGCATAGGGTAACAACCCAATAAAGAACAGCGAATAATTGGTCGCCATGGTGAGTTTCCTAAACTGGCCATGGTCTTCACGGAACAAGCGACTAATTTGTTGCAGATAAACGGGGGTAATGGCTTTGCTGGCCAACCGGAACGGTACCAACAACATATTGTCGGCAAACAGGTAAACGCCCGCTAAAGCGGGAGAATAGAGTATACTGAACACCAGAAAGGGGGCCGTAAGCGAAAACACACTCAACAAATTTCCGGGCAGCAGGTAGCGTGGGTAGTGCGCTAAATCCTGGAGGCTTTTTTTTAATTGAGCAAATGAGGCGGGAATGGCTATAATTCTGCGAACACTCGCCCTCGTTTGCCACCCAAGGGTAGCAATAATACCCAGCAAGGAAGAAAGAACCAAGGACAAGTAATGACCAGAAGTAACAAGCCCCAGCCCCAGGCTACTGCCCCTGGTTACCAAACTATTGCTGATATCTACCTTCACGTTGGTGGCAAAATTTGCGCCCCGAACATTTAATGCGGTCACCATTTCATTGACCTGGCTAATCAGCAATCCTAGCGGCAGCACCCAGAGCCAGATACCATCAGAAGTGTCATTAAAACATTGTTGCAGGAACGAACCAAAGCAGATGACCAGAACACTGGTCACCACAAAACCAATCATCCAGAGCATTTTTAATCCGCTGATCAACGTGTATAATCTTCTCGGTTGTGGGAGGATAACAATGGCGGTAGGAAGCATCAATCCACCAAACATAGCGAGGTAAGACAATATATTCGAGTAGAGCCCGGCAATGCCATAGGCTTCGGGAGAGAAAACACGGGATAAAACAGGCGCCGTGAGAAAACTGATAACCGAGCCAATGCCTACCCCTAATCCCGTTATGCTGAGGTTTTTTGCGTAGGAACTTTTCCAGGCATTGATGATCGTACGGGTTAGTTCCAATTATTCAGTTTTATAGGTCGTCTAGCCGGGTTTTAATACCTTGAGCATGTTTCTAACCTTTGTGTTACGGCTAATGAAAAAGATACGAACCGCAATCGACCATTTTTTTGACCGCTATTTTCCTCGTGGAAGTAAAGTAAAGACAATCGTATTAAAATCCTTCCTACGCGATCGGGAAAAACGATTTTTCTACCTCATTGCTCCGGAAGACAGTGTACGTACCAACAGTGAACCGGGCTACCTGTATCTGGAAGGTTGGTGGGCGGCCTGGACAGCTGATTGGTTCAAAGATAGTGACGGAAATTACACCCCTTGGCTTACCTATCCCGCACTTGCCTTTTTGAAAGGCAGAATTCAACCCACCTGGTCGGTCCTGGAGTACGGTGGCGGCAGTTCGACGCTTTTTTGGGCTAGCCGTACGGCTAAGGTCACAACGATTGAACATAATAAAGCGTGGTTGGCGCAACTGAAGGCCATTATCCCTAACCATGTAACCCTTATCCATCAACCCTTAAATCCCTTGCCAGGCTATTTGCAAGCAGCTCCCTCCGATGCCCGTTTCGATATTATCGTAATTGATGGTCGGGAAAGAGTTGCCTGCTGCCAGGTCGCAGCTGATTACCTTCAACCAGCAGGAATCATAATTCTGGATGACTCCCAAAGAGAAAAATACCAGCCTGGTATTCTATTTCTCATCAACCAAGGCTTTCGGGAGTTGCCTTTTTGGGGGCTTCGCCACCAGGCGACGCAAGATACTTGCACCTCCCTATTTTACAGGACGGTCAATTGCCTGGGTATCTAACGGAGAAGCACAACTTTACCGATGCCATTGGTAAAATAACCCGAACTGCCATTGTCCCTGATCTCCAGGTCGTTGCCCGAATCATCCTGCGCCACTACGCGGTACAAGTAAACCCCGTTTGCCAGGCGGTCACCGTACGTATCCGTGCCGTCCCAAACAAAATCGGAAAGGTGCGTTCCTACGAGCAATTCGCCAAACTCTTCCTTGGAAACTTCCCGGACCACCCGACCAGCAATGGTCATAATCTGTAACGCAAAATCGGCCGGTGGTTCACCCGTTATCGTGTACACAAATCGCGCCTGATCCGTAAAGGGATTGGGGTACGGTAGCACCTGCGAGATCGTCTGCCGATTAATGACTTCAAAATCAATGCTCAGCTCTACCTTACCGGCCACGTTTTCACTTGCATCTTTAGCCTGCACCTTTAGGGTGTAGGTACCGTCGATCAGTAATTCGGGTTGAAAATCAATGCGTGCCTGGTTTTTGCCTTCTTGCAAGGAGGCCGGTGTCCAGGCGTAATCACTGGATTCGACAAAAGCAAAGGTTCCCTGATCCGGGCGCTTCAAATACAATTTTACCAGGGATGGGTCTTCTAACCCAAGTAGCAGGTTTTCATCCTCGAGGGTGATGACAATGTGTGGTCGGGGAGCTACAATATCACCAGCCAGGATGTGCTGACCATCAAAAATAATATCCAGTACCGGATCCACTTTGTCGCTGCTCACATGGCCTTTACTGGCATTCGTGTTATTAAACCGGGCATATTCTTTTGGTACATCTGTAGGATTAACGGTGGTGATGATTTCAAACGTTCCTTTAACGCCAGCAGAAGCAAGATTTAAGGTGTCTAAAAAAACTTCGTCGGGGGCCAGGCGGGAAATGATCTTATCGGGTACCTCCCCGCTGGTGAAGTTATTCAATTGGTAAGTGATGTTGACATCCTGGACTTCTTCCACACCTAAATTCTCAATGGCATAGATCAATTCTACCGGCTCTCCTTCCTGGATAGAATCTCTAAAAATATAGGTCTGCCCAGGATTGATGGCCAATTCGGCCAGCGGATCGTGGTAAATATGCAGGTACTTAATCTTGGGAATCGTACGCTTTTCCAGGTCGTAGGCAAAGTAACGTACCCGCAGATAGGGGTAAGTACTGCTGCTGACGGTCGTCAAATCATGCGTGTAAAAAGGTTCCGGCGGCCCCTCCGTTTCCCATAGTGTTTCCCAATCTGCTTGATTGGTACTACCTTCCAGTGTTACCCTGATTGAATCTGCTGCTTCCAAAGTAGTCGGGACAAAAGCCAGGTTCAATGTATTCCATTTTGACACTGGCCCTACCGGGATCGTTACCATTTCCCCTTCGTACCAGGGTCCCTTAAAACCATGCTGTAGAATAACATCTCCATCCAACATTTCGGCCAAGGCTTCGCCAATAAAGCCTACTCCTTTTTGGTAAAACAAGACGTACGGAAGTGAACCCCGGGTAGCCAATTCCCTGACTCGGATAGATCCTTCGGCTTCGAGAACGTTAAAGATGTTTTTCCCATCCAGCACCAGAGAATCCGCCGTCCAAAGTTCAGGGTGATAGTCTGAATTCATTGTCCGCTGAGCAGAATAAATCATCACATAAAAGCTGTCGGGCACAATTTCGGTTAAGAACTGAATCAAATTCGTTCGATCCGCCAGTTCTGCTGTTCGATAAGCAAAAGGGACAACAGATTCCCATCCCGTTGCCGTATTCACACTTCCATACAAACCACCTAATGGGTTTCGCCAGTAATCAAGGGCAGGATAGGGTAGTACGGCAATATTTATGCCTTCGTAAATACTCCAAGTCCAAGGAGAACCAATATATTGTCCTGTATCAAAAAAAGTAGGCGGATCACTGGCAGAATATACTTTATTCCGGATAGCTACATCACGGGTATTCACATCAAAAATCAGTTTACCGCCCAGCGTGTCAATCAGGATATTGTTGAGATCATTATCCCCCAATTGCCCCCAATCCGCTTGTTCCCAGCCACTTGGAATGCCCGCTACCAATTGAAAAGAGCTGGTTTCCCAGACAAAACCGGGCGTTCCTACTTCCACACTATCCGGAGAAATTCGCCAGTAGTACACGGTACTGTCTTGCCACGGAATGGATGGTGTCCATTTAAGCACGCCGCCTTTTTGAACCATTTCGGTGCTGGCAATAGGCTGGGTAAACAAGGGATTGGTGTCCAATTGCCAATAGTACTTTCTTTCCGGTGCCAGGGCATTGGCGGTGCTGGCCTTCAAGGTAACCGGTGCTTGCCCTACCAAAGCATATTCTGGTGGCCAAACCGGAATAGCGGTATTATCAATCACGTAAAAAGGTACCCCCAGGCTGCCATTCTCCTGCTGTAAACGGTTGTTGTTTTCAGCCGTTGGAAGCGGTAACTCCATGATGTTGTTCACTGGATCTAAAACCAGGGTCAATCGATTAATGCCTATAGCAGCTTTCCCTAAGGACGGAATCCTCATTTCTACCCCACAGGCATAGCCACAGGTAGCAACTCGCTTGACGAAATAGATAATCTCTCTACCATCAGGCAGAATTTGCCCGACCTGTAGGTCAATACTATCACTTTGGTAGCTTCCTATGTTAACCAAATCAAAATTTACTAAAAAGCTATCCTGCTGTACATTCACCACCGAAGGCGTGAATTTGACCGAGCCTACATCAATGGTGTAATCTTCTCCTGGAAGCGGGTTGAGACGAAATGCGGGGTCACCTTGCAGACTAAATTGCTCGTTCAGCGTACCGTAAGCCTGATCGGTAAAATTTTCATACTGCCGAATAGTAGCCTGAATGCCCTCTCCTATCGGTTGTCCGTAAAAATCATTAGCCATCAACTCATGAAAGGTTTTTCCGAAGTTTCCCAATGCATGAATAAAACCCAGACCTCGGGAAGCGCCGAAAGCACCGGCGCCACCATCTTCTAAAAAGATAAATTCTTCCCCAACGCTGCGAAAACTATCAAACATATTGCCGGAATAGCAACCCAAGGATATCATCAAAGGATATTTGTTCAAGTTGTGGTAATTCTCCGGACGATCGATACTAAAATCAAATGAACCCGCACTGGAGTGCCCAAAAAACGTAATCAAAGAAACCCCCTCATTAATCCGATTAAAAATCTGATCCGTCTGCGACGTTTGAATCGGATCCGTACTCGTCTTATAAAAACTCGTCACCTCAGCACCGAATTTCCCTTCCTCCACTTCCGCAGCCATATTGCCAAGGTTATTCTTAATGCTCTGCTGTTCCGAGGCCGTACTGCCCCCACCGAGGTGCAGCACATGCTTCATCCAGCTCTTCCCCTCAATGGTTTGCGGAGCCGCAGCCACCAGGTTTTCCATGCCCCGAATCTTGTTCAGGTAGAGCTGCACTTCCGCGGCGTTGATGGCGGGCAGGCGGCCGATGCTGACGAGGGGCGTGGGTTTGTCCAGTCGGGAGACGAGGAGGTTGTCGCTGGCGGGGTAGCCGAAGGCGGGCACGAACAAGGTGGTACCCAGGGCGGCTGCCAGTTGGGCATCGGTGCGCAGGGCGGGGTATTCGCGGCCTTTGCCGATGAGGAAGAGGTACTGGAAGTTGGGGTTGTCCCGCAGTTGCGACAGTACGAAGTTGCGGATCGCCAGGGGATGCTGCTGCACGCCGTAGGCAAACTGGTCGAAGAGGTCGTCGATGTTGACGATGGCGGTCTGGTAGCTGCCGCCGGCGGCGCTGGCGCGGTAGTCGGCGTAGGCTTGTACGGGGTCGTTGGGGCCGCTGCGCAGCTGGCTGTGGGTGAGGATGACGTAGTTGGCGTTGCCCAGGTCGGGCAGCGCCAGGTTGACGGGGGAAACCGGCGGGATACCAGCAGCAGCATCGGCCGCGATGATCCGCAACTGGCGGGTCGTGGCCGAGGGCGGCAACAATACCCGCAGCAGGCCACCAGTGATGTCATCGACCGCGATGCGGTAGCCATTGGTGAGGTCGTAGACCACGGCGGCGCTGGCCCCGTAATTGGCCAGTTCTACGTACTGGGGCGTGGCGCTGGCTTCCAACGAGGCATTGAAGGCCGTCGCGCCCTGAGCATCGGGCACGGCGGGATAGCTGACGCGCGCAAAGCCTACGCTCACTTCATCTTTGGTGCCGGCAAAACCTTCCCAGTCCAGGCGCGCTTCGCCCGCCGCCAGCACGCTGGTGGGCAGGGGCGTAGCTACGTTGAGCAGCCGCCAGTTGTTGAAGGTGTCGGTGCGCAGTTCCTGGCCGTTGACCGACAGGCGCTGCAGGTGCTCGAAGAGGGCGGCCGTGTAGCGCGTTTCCAGGGCCGGGG